>Ga0256827_10000351_pt1 | contig 28080 bp, 29 predicted proteins | sample CV84metaG_FD_185977 | JGI IMG/M metagenome (GOLD analysis project Ga0256827, IMG submission 185977) | Hydrothermal vent microbial communities from East Pacific Rise, Pacific Ocean - CV84 | ecosystem: Environmental > Aquatic > Marine > Hydrothermal vents | place: Pacific Ocean: East Pacific Rise...
GCTTTTGATTGAGACAGCCCTTCAGATTTTCTTTTTTTTGGTTACTTTTCTTTCTTTGTTCTGACACAAAGAAAAAAAAGTGACAGGGGGAAGAATTTGTATGTGTAATTTGTAGGAGAGTTGGATTTTTATTTGACGGTGTGGACAGGGTCTACACCCTACCGAATCTCTACATTCCCATAAATTGGTAGTTTGGCTAATAGAACTTCGCTTCCTTGTGCTATTTTTTCAATAGGACAAGGGGTTATCATCTCTTGGTTATTTTGACTCATTATAACATCTACTTTTAGAGCTTGAAAATTACTATCCTTATAGGTCATAACATAATTACCCTCATTTTTATGAAGCAGTGTATCACTTGGAACAATGCACCCTTGTTGCTGTTTGGTTAATACATTTATATTTAGGGTTGTGCCAAGGGGTAGATTGAGCTTCTTATTTAGTTTTACTTCGGCTTGAACCAAACCCTGTTTTGCTAAAGTTAGGATTTTATTAACCTCTCCTATCTCTTGAAGCTCTAAATAGACCTTTTGACCTTTTTTAATGCGATTTTCTCCTGCTACAAAAGAGAAGATAAGCTTTTTTGTTCCATTGCTCATACTCAAAATAGGTTTACCTGCAACAGCTAAATCTCCTTGGTGCATTAGTAGGGTATCGACCTCTCCACTAAATGGGGCTTTGATTTTTAGGTAGTTTTTCTGCTCTTTAAGTTGAGTTATTTTTTGTTTGGTTGCTTTTATGGCTGAATTTTTGCCTTGCATAATAACTCTTGATGTATCTACTTGCTCTCTTGCTAATCCACCTACCTCATAGAGTTTTTGGTTTCGGTTATAAATCTGTTGGGCTAAGGCTAAATCATTTTTTTGTTGAGCTAGGGTGGTTCTTAGCAGTTCAATATTTGAATTTATATCGCTTTGGTCAATGGTGGCTAAGAGTTTGCCTTTTTCTACCCATTGTGACTCTTCTACATATAGGTGTTCTATATATCCTGCCATTTTGGTGGCTATTTTGATGCTTTTGTCTGATTGGACTATGGCTAGATAGGGTTGTCTCTCTTCTATTGTGCCTTGTTTGGCTTGGGTTAGAGATACTGTAATGCTTCTTTTTTGGGGGAGAGGCTCTTTTACTATCTCCTCTTTTCTATCCTCCATTAAGGTTTCTCCTTTAAAGGCTACTCCTGCGATTATTGCTAAACTTATGAGTATGATTATGATTTTTTTCATCTATTTTTCTCCTTTTTCCAATAAATAATCTAGGTAAAATACCCCATTTTGATAAGCGTATCTACTTTGAATCATCTGCGATTTTGCCAACTCTGTTTTTGATTTTGCTAGTAACAGGTCATTGAGTGTTGCCACTCCTGCATCGTATCGTGCCTGTTCTATACTCTCACTCTCTGTTAGAAGGGTGTATTGAGATTGGGTTGTATTATAATTGGCTAGAGCTGACTCTATCTCATTTTTGGCTTTGGCAAAGAGCTTTTTGAATCCTTCTGTGGTTGCTTCTCTTTGAGCGATGGCTTGTAATTTAGCTATTTTGGCTTGTTGGACTTTTGCTGAGGTTGATCCAAAATCAAAAATGTTCCACTTTGCATTGATGGCTACTTGCCATAGTTGTTCTTTTTCTAGGGGGTCGATTTGGTCTAGGTCATAGTTGTATCCTGCATAGGCATTTAGGGCAACTTGTGGTTTTTTTGAAGCCTCTACCTTTTTGATCATCTTGTTCCCTTTTGCTATCTCTATCTCTTGGAGTCTAAAACGCTCTAGCTCATCTATATTGCTCTCTTCAAAAGAGGTGCTAGATGATGTAAACTCAACATCTAAACTCTCCAAGTAGTCAATATTGTCATAATGGGTCAACGCCTCTAGGCTACTCTTTATCATGGTTAGTGAGCTTTTAGTTTTGGCTACATCTCCTATAGCTTTGGTTAGGTTGTTGTTGGCTTTTAGTAGCTCTATCTTGGCTCTTTTGCCAAGTTCTACACCATATGCAATCTGTTTTTTTAGCTCCTCTAGGGCTACGATATAACCCTCTTGTGAGGTCTGAAGCTCTTGGAGTGATAGGGCTGATAGATAGAGAGATCTGATATTGTAGATAAGCTCCTCACGGCTTAGTCTCATTTTGCTCTGGCTCATTTGGGTAGCTAGATTGTCTATATTGACCTGTTGTTCCAACGCTCCACCTGTAAAGAGAGGCACAGAGTACTGTACACCTGTTGTAAATAGATCTTGGGTGGTGTCAACTGAGCTATTTGGGGAGAGAGCAGAGGGGACGATAGGGGCTAAGGTTCTAGGTAGATTGTAGTGGGTGTAGCTTCCGACCATATCTATCTCTCCAAATCGTTTGCTTTTGCTCTCCTGCTTTTTTGCCTCCATAAGCTCTATCTGTAACTCTGTTTTTTGGATGATAGAGTTGTGTGTCAATCCACTCTCTATTAGTTCAGGTAGTGTTGTGGCACTTAGAGGAATGGTTAGTAAAAGTGTGATTAAAGTTTTTGAAAATGGCACAGTTACTCCTTTTATGATGATAACATCATATCTTTGGTCTGTTAACTGTATGTGAATTGTTACTATTCGAAATATTGATTATTATAAAGTTATTCTTTTAACAATGTTGTCACATTGCTATGATACAATCCCTCTATGAGTATATCTTATATTATCAAAATCTCTATTATTGCATTGAGTTATTTTCTTGCAGGTAAGCTTAGTTTTGCTATATCTCCTGAAAATAGTATTGTTACTATTGTTATTTTTTCAGCAGAAGGTATCTCTTTGGCAATGGCTATACTATATGGGAAACGTGTTTGGATTGCTATTCTATTGGGACAGTTTTTTCTTGCTTATTATGATAGAGGAATGGGGTGGGAGCCATCTATATTGATCTCTTTGATCAACTCTTTTGAGGCAATATTGGCTGCTATACTATTTAAACAGTTTAGATTTAATAAAGATCTGTCGACCTTTCGAGATGTGATAGGATTGATACTTTTAATAGGTATTATTCTCCAGCCTTTTAGTTCGTTTTTGGGAAATTTGGTTTTAGTTATGTTTGATATTAAAGAGTGGTCAGACTATTTAAAATATACTTTTTATTGGTTTTTTGGTAATAGTATGGGGCAACTTTTGGTAGCACCTACAATTCTACTTCTCTATGCTAATATTAAAAAAGAAGATCTGTATAAGCTTTTTATCTTATCTTTCTGTTTTGCTTTTTTAGGTTATATATTTTTAGTAGTTTATCCTATATCCAATCCTCTTTTACTTTTGGGTTTTACTATTCTTTTGACGCTTACTCTATCTTATAGTATGGGGGTTCATTATGCTACCTTTTCAACAACTGTTATTGCTCTTGTGTCACTCTATGTCACACAGAAAGGGTTAGGAATCTTTATTGAGGCATCTGCTAAGGATAATCTTATCAACCTAAACTCCTATTTTCTTTTTCAAATTCTTTTGGTTTTGCTTTTTGGTACATTATTGTCTGAAAAGAAAAATAAAGCTAAAAATTTGGAAATATCAGTTCAAAAAGAGGTTAAAAAAAATAAAGAACAGCAGTTTCACATGCTTCAACGTAATCGTCTATCTTTGAAAGGTGAGATGATTAGTATGATAGCTCATCAATGGAAACAACCTCTAAATAATCTATCACTTATTAACCAAATGTTGATTTTGGAGTATCAAAATGGGGGACTTAATGATCAGTTGGTCAAAGAGTTTGATCAGGACTCTAGTAGACAGATAAAACAGATGTCCCAGACAATATCTGATTTTACAAATTTTTTTAGTCCTGAAGTTAATGCACAGAAGTTTTATCTTGAAGGTATTATTGCCCGATCTTTAGATTTTTTGAGACCTGTTTTTATGAAAGAGAATATTGAAATTTATCTTGATATGAAGTGTAAAACAGATATTTTGCTACAAGGATATCCCAACGAATTGGGACAGATGCTTATTAATATTTTAAATAATGCCAAAGATGTTCTACTGGAATATCCTATAAAAAATAGAAAAATTTGGGTTGAAGCAGAGAGGGTAAAGGATGAGATTCATCTCTCTATAGAAGATAATGGGGGAGGTATTCCTATGAATGTTATTGGTAAGATTTTTGATCCATATTTCTCAACAAAAGCAAAAAATGGAACAGGATTGGGACTCTATATGTCTAAGATGATTATTGAAGAGCATATGAATGGTAGACTTTTGGTTTCAAATAGTGAGAATGGGGCAAAATTTGAGATAATTTTACCTCTTCTCTCACAGTGTTAAACTATATTTTCGCTAGAAAGCCATCACGGATTTTTTCAAATCTTCTGTAGCTTTCAAAATTACAACCATCTATAATAATACATCTATTAATTATCATCAAAAATTTCATAATTTGATGACGTTTATACTCTAACTCTTCTCTAATAATATCTATTTGATTCTCTAACATACTATCTGATTCTGTAGATATTTTTGTTGTCTTAAACTCATCTATATGAATGTCAAGCTCTTTTTCTAAAAATTTATAATATTTCTTGCTATCTTTTGGGTCTATATTCTGAATAATGTTTAAAAGTAGACTAATTGAAGCATTTTTGAACTCTTGACTATAACTGTTTCTCATATTTCCTCCTGTGTATTGTTTGACTATATTTTATTTTCTACGATCATTGCTAAATAGTTTAATGAATCAAAAAACTGTTTTCTGTCGAATGGTTTAAGTATATAGGTACCAATATCCAATTGGGCTGCCTTCTGAAGATACTCAGGTTCATTAAATGCTGTGAAGATTGCAATAGGTTGAGAGGGAGTAATATCTTTGATCTGTTGAGACATATCTAATCCATCCATCTTAGGCATACATATGTCAGTAAGTACTATATCAGGAGATCTCTTTTTGTATAACTCAAGCCCCTCTTCTCCATCACTTGCAGTATAAACCTCTTTGGCTAAGGAGCTTAATATTTTTTTTATTAACTGTTGTGTATTCAAATCATCCTCGACATAAAGTATAGTAAGATTTTCAAGTAGCATGGCTATCCTTTTTTGTGTAATAATATTAGAGTATGTTGATTGTATCAAAAAAATGTTTAATTCAAACCAAAGTGTAAGATATTTATAAAGAGAAGGTGGGAGTTATTTCGTTCTCCCAAAATAGAGATTATTATCCCGCTTGAGTATCTCCTCTATAAGATATAATCCCATGTGTCAAGTTAGCAACCTGTTTAAATCCTAGTGATCTCATTGCATGTTGAACTTGGTAGCTTCTACTTCCTGTTAAACAGTAGACAATAATAGGGAAATCTTTTTTATTATTATGATCTTCGATTCCTGCATAGAAGTTTGAAGTAGGTACAAGATGATCTGTTCCTGTAATATGTGCCTGTTTGTACTCCATAATCTCTCTTACATCTATAAGTGAAAAATCAACCATCTTTAGCTCTTTTGCTTCAATTAGTGCCTCTAGCTCATCGCCATCTAGTTGATCTTTTGCTAAAAGTGTCTCAGCCTCCTTTTTGCTTAAACCACGAGAGTGAGTATGTACTATCTCCTCAATCTCTTCGCTTTTTTTCTGAGACTCTGCATATTCTGGTGTACAGAATATTCCACAATGGCATAGACCATCTTCTGGAATCTCTCTCTCTATAGCAGGTTTACAAGGGCATATTCTATTATCTGCTTTTTTCTGCTCCTCTTTGGTCTCTCCTATAACCATAAAGCATGGACAGAAACGTTTTCCGTACATGAGTCTGTTTCTAGCAAGTCCCATTGCAACACCCTCATTTACATCCTCATTTGGATTCTGTACCCAACCACGACTTTTGTTGACTTTTTCTATAAAAGTCCATGTCTTTTCAAACTCAGTTTTAAATTCTGGAGAGTTCATGTCTACTGTTTTCATTCTTTTAATCCTAATATCATTTAAAATGTCAAATTTTTGTGAATTTTACAATAATATTATTAATTTAATCTCTTTTGTAGCTATAATACCCCGATTAAAATATATGGAGAGTATAGTGATGAGTTTTCATAAAATAAAACTTGCGATTTATGCACTTTTTTTGACCAATTACTTTGGTTTTAAGTTAAAACAAAAAAGAGATTCAGTTGAAAAAAAGAGAATGAGATTGGAGTATTCCGAAACTCTTTTGAAAAAATTAAAAATATCTGTAGAGGTTGAAAATGAAGATAGACTTCCAAAAGAGGGGCAGTATCTTATTGTCTCAAATCATCGAGGTATTATAGACCCTTTGATAATAGAGATAGCTCTAAAAAAAACATCTATATTTGGTCTTTGGATCTCAAAAAAAGAGCTATACAATTCACCATTTTTTGGACTTTTTGTTCGTAATGCTGGTGGAGTGCTACTTGATAGAGAGAAGAGTCAGATGAGTGGTTTTTTTGCTGATATTAAAAAGGGGGTAAAAGAGGGATCTTCTATCTTTATTTTTCCTGAAGGAACACGAAATAAAGGTGAAGCGTCACTATTGGAGTTTAAAGAGGGGGCTAGAATTATAGCTCTAAAAAATAGACTACCTATCTTACCTGTCTATATCAAAACACATACAGATAAGGCTTTAGGCAGTAGTCTTAATGATAAAAATATTAGACAGACTATCACGATTAAAATTGGTGATATGATAGATTATCGTAAAAAAGGTGATTTGGAGAAGCTTTATAGAGAAATGTTTGATTCTTTACACTGAATTTAAGTAAAATTGGGATAGAATCGCGTTTCAAATTAATGCTTCACTTGCAAAGAGCGGGGTAAATACTAATAAGGATGGTTATCAGTTATGAAAAGAACATTTCAACCACATAACACACCAAGAAAAAGAACTCACGGATTTAGAACAAGAATGAAAACTAAAAACGGAAGAAAAGTTATCTCCGCTAGAAGAGCTAAAGGTAGAAAAAGATTAGCCGTATAAAGCATTTTGGTAGTATCAAAACTACTAAAGAGTTCAATAGAGTCTATAACAGCTCTAAAACAGTTCATACTTCACAATTTGTACTCTTCTATAAAGCTCATAAAGAGGAGTATAAGCTAGGGATCGTTGCTAGTAAAAAAGTTGGCAACGCAGTCCATAGAAATCTAGCAAAACGCTTACTTAAATCTCACTTTATTAATCATATGAATACACTTAAAACAGGGCAATATATTTTGGTAGCAAAGCCTTCTATATTTAATATTGGTTACGATAAATTAAACAAAACAATTTTTAATGCATTTAAGCGTCTAAATACCATAAAACAATGATGTTTTTAAACACTTTTTGATATAATCCATTACTAAATTTCAAATAAAATTCTTAACTAATTAATATAATTTAACAGATAAATAATATTTTTTAATAGCTAAGAATAGAAGGCAATTTTATAGTGGAACAACAACAAGATTTACAGAAACGACTCCTTTTAGCGTTAGTGCTTTCATTTGCAGTATTTGTACTGTTTGATATGCTAGCACCCAAGACAACAACGAAGAGTATTGATAATAATAAAACAATAGTAGCTCAACAACAGCAGACTCCTGCATTGATAGAGACTCAATCAACAACATCTACGGTTAGGAATATTCAATCTCCCAACAGTGCTCCTGTGGTAACAGTAAAATCATTAACAACAGTACAATCAGATAGATTTATTTTTTCGATTGATGAGTTAGGACGTATAGCACAAGTTACTATGTTAGAGAAAAAGTATGAGTATGAGGGAAAAAAGTTAAATCTTTTTAATCCAGATTGGGTGAAACCTTTAGAGATAAGATTTGCAGAGCAAGGGTTAAATGATGAAGCATTAAAAACGCCATATAGTGCTAGTAGTAGTACTATTGATTTAAACTCAAACTCAACAACTTTGACTTTAACACAAAAATTAAGCTCAACGACTGTTACCAAAACGGTTACATTTTACAAAGATGGGCATTATGATTTGGATGTTAAATTATCATCTCCAAAACAGTATTTTATAACAACTGGACAGAGACCAAATGCAGACCATAGTAGATATATGGTTGTTAGTGGCGCGATGGTTAGAAAATCAAATAGCACAACTGAAATTATTGAAGATGGTGATGCAGAGGGAAGTCCTAGTTTCCCCAATTCCAAATTTACAGCCTCATTTGATAGATACTATACATCCATTCTCTATAATTTTGAGAAACCAATTAATGTATCATATATAACAACTCCTGAAGAGAATCCACTTATTTTTGTTCAAGGGGAACAGGAGTTAACGCTACACGGGTACATAGGTCCAAAAGAGTACAATATTCTTTCTAAAATTAATTCTGAGCTTACAGAGGCGATAGAATATGGTTGGTTTACATTTATCTCTAAACCTCTTTTTGCTATTTTGCATTGGTTAGATACTCATATTGGTAACTGGGGTTGGTCTATTATTATATTAACTCTTCTTATTAAACTTTTACTCTTTCCTCTCTCATACAAAGGTATGATGTCTATGCAAAAGTTAAAAGATTTAGCTCCTCAGATGAAGAGTTTAAAAGAGAAATATGGTAAAGATCCTCAAAAAATGAATATGAAGATGATGGAGCTTTATAAAAAACATGGAGCAAACCCAATGGGTGGATGTTTGCCAATGTTATTACAGATACCTGTATTTTTTGCTCTATATAGAGTATTTTTAAATGCAGTCGAGCTTCAAGGTGCTCCTTGGACTCTATGGATTACGGATTTATCTTTGAAAGATCCATTTTTTGTTTTACCAATTCTTATGGGGGTATCTATGTGGTATCAACAGAGAATTACTCCAAATACCATGACTGACCCCATCCAACAGAAAGTTTTCCAATGGTTACCCGTAGTAATGACCATGTTTTTTGTGACTTTCCCTGCAGGTTTAGTACTCTATTGGTTAGTGAATAATATTTTCACAATCGCTCAGCAATTTGTGATTAACAGTGCTTATGAAAAGCAAAAAATGGCTAAAATAACAGAACCTAAAAAATAATATAGGAGAGGGGGCATTATAATATGAATATGAAAAGAATTGAAACCGTAACCCTAGAAGATGCGTATAAAGAGGCAGCTAGAGAGTTTGGCTGTTCTATTACAGAGATAAACTATGAGATAGTACAGTACCCCACAACGGGGGTGATGGGGCTTTTTAAAAAGACAGCTATTATTGTTGCAGCAAAAAAAGTCTATCCTGCTAAGAATAGTGATACTAAAGTTACAAAAAGCAGTGAACAAAATGAAAACAATAAGATCAAAGAGGATAGTATCCCACCTGAAAAACCTCAAAAAGTAGATCGATCTGAAGCGATAAAAAAAAGACTATTAAAGGAGCAAGAGAGTGATAAAGTTCTTGATAGTTTTTTTGAGAAAGCAGATCCTACTCCACCTAAACAGGTAGAGATTAAGAGTAGAGAGACAGTAGTCGCAAATCGATTTGATGATGATCGAGACTCTCCTGCAAATAAAGCACTCTCTTCTGATATTGAAAATAAGCTTATATCTCTGATGAAGACAAGCTGTTTTGATATTGATACGGTCGAGGTAGATGTATTTAATAACATAGCACATATATTTATCGATGGAGAGGATGCCGCACTTTTGATCGGTAAAGAGGGTTATCGATATAATGCTCTCTCCTACATGCTGTTTAACTGGATTAATGCTCACCATGGACTCTATATTAAACTTGAGATTGCAGAGTTTATTCAGTCTCAAGAGGAGATGATTATAAACTATCTAAAGCCAATTATAGAGCATGTCCAAAAGAATGGAAGAGGTAAAACCAAGCCCCTAGATGGTATTCTTGTACAGATTGCACTAGAATTGCTAAGAGCAGAATTTCCTAATAAATATGTTGCTATCAAAACGGCAAAAGATAGCAGAAAATTTATTATTATCAACGATTTTAACAGTCGTAAAAAGTAGAGATGGCTAGTACAATAGTCGCTCTGGCTACGGCATCTGGTGTATCCTCTATCTCTATCGTAAGAGTTAGTGGAGATGATGCTCTTCAAATCGCTCAAAAAATTACCCAAAAAGATAATATTACTCCTAGAGTTGCTCATCTAAGCTCTCTATATAATCGAGATAATCAACTCATAGATCAAGCTATCGTTATCTATTTTATCAATCCAAAAAGTTTTACAGGTGAAGATATAGTAGAGTTTCAGTGTCATGGTGGGATGATCGTGGCTCAGGAGATTTTGGAGACAGCTATTGCTCATGGAGCTAGGATGGCAGAGGCTGGTGAATTTTCAAAACGAGCTTTTCTCAATGGTAAAATTGATCTGACTAAGGCAGAAGCGATTGCTAAGCTTATCGAGACCAAATCTGTTGAGGGTGCAAAGATCCTAGCCAAACAGCTAAAAGGTGATCTCAAAAAGTTTATAGATGAGAGCAGAGATAATCTACTTCGTGCCACAGCCTATTCAGAGGTGATGATAGATTATGCTGAAGAGGATATTCCTGATGATATTATCAATAATATTATCTCTCAACTAGATAGCTTGACTAGACAGATAGAGAAGATAGTAGATGCGAGTCATCGACGTAAAGGGCTTATAGAGGGTTTTAGGGTCTCTATCATAGGTAAACCCAATGTAGGTAAAAGTTCTCTTCTCAATGCTCTTTTGAGCTATGAGAGAGCTATTGTGAGTGAGATTGCAGGAACAACTAGGGATACGATAGAGGAGCAGGTGAGAATAGGTTCTCATATCATTAGGCTTATAGATACAGCAGGTATTCGTAATGCAGTAGATACCATAGAGAAGATAGGTGTAGCACGATCACTAGAGGCTGTTGAGGATGCTGATGTTATTATTGCACTTTTTGATGCTAGTTGCCCCTATGATGATGAAGACTTAAAGATCATCGAGCTATTGAGAAAGAGTCAAGATAAGCACCTTATGGTGGTTCTCAACAAAATAGATCTAAACTATCTATTTGAAGTTGATAATTTAAAAGATTTTGACTTTATAGAGATAAGTGCAAAACATGATTTTAAACTTCTGACAGATAGACTAGAGTCACTCTTTGACAATATAGGTAGTGATGAGGAGCTTATGCTGATCTCCACAAGACAGATAGATGCTGTTCTAAAAACAAAAGAGGCTATTTTAGAGGCAAAAGAGCCTCTGCTTAATGGTGAGCTTGAATTTTTTTCTTATCATCTTCAAGATGCTATTACAGCTCTTGGTTCTATATCCAAACCTTATGATTCCGAAGAGATATTAGATAAAATGTTTGGAGAGTTTTGTTTAGGAAAGTAAAATTGCTATAATACTAAAAAATAAACAGTAGGAGTAGTATATGTTTAAGAAGAGTTATGCATTTATGTTGATAGTAGTGGTTGGTTTTTCAGGTTGTGCTGTAAAGAAAGCAAGAACAATTACAGTTGGACCAATTTCTGGACAAAGTCATCAAGATAGACCAAAGAGAGAGGTTATTAAAGAGGAGATTTTGATTAAAAATAATCCAAATTTAGGTAACCGAATACCTGTACCTAAAAATAATCCAACACTAGATACAAAGAGTTCATCAGAGGCTACAGTATCACATAATAGGGGTAGTTATAATAGCAACTCTGTAGTGAGTGCTAGTGAACTTAATGGTGAGACTATGGAGCGTATAGCTTTTCCTGAGGATGAGTATAGAAATCTCAAAAAGATAGGTAATAGAACGGTATCAGGTAGAGTCTATCTTCAAAATGTTATAACGGATCAAAAAGTAATGGGTAATAGAGTTAAACTCTATCTAAATCCTGTAACAAGCTACTCAAAGCAGTGGTATGATCAGAGTTATCTTGGTGGATATAAGTTGAGTCCTTCTGATAAGAGACTTAATAACTATTTAAAGTTAGAATACTCTAATGAAAATGGAGAGTTTCGATTTTTTGGTGTTCCAAAAGGATCTTATTATCTAATAGGTCAGATGTCTTGTGATCAAAGATGTGGTTTTGATAGCAAAAAAAGTACTAGATTGGTCAAAGAGATTTATGTAGGATCAGATCTGAATGATATTGAACTTATGAAAAATGTACCATAGTAGATATTCCTCCAAAAACTAGGAAAGAATTAAGTTGATAATGGTTATGATAGCAATATAATCAAACATAATCAAACTAAAAAAAAGAGAAAAATATGCGTTTTCAACTTAATACAATAGCTATTATCCCTCTATTATTTTTACAGGGGTGTCTATTTTCTCCCAAAAAAATAATAATAGAGGAGAGAGCAGTTGTTACCACACAGACTCCTATGATCGTAATGGAGGAAAAGACTACTATTGTAGAGACCTATCCTAGTAGTCGCAGTAGAAGTAGTTATCCCCGTAGTAAAAAGAATAAAAAGTTGATGAGAGATCTCGACGATCTTCTTTTTGTTCAACTCGATAGTGAATTTAATAGAGAGGAGTCGTGGATTATTGAAAAAAAGAAACATATTCTATCTATTCTTGATGAATTTATCTCTAAAAGTAAAAAAATTACTGCGGTTGCTCCACCCGAACTACGAACAGAGGAGTATATTGCAATGGCTAACGAGTTGGATTATAAAGCCAATCTGCTAAAAGGCTTAATCAAAAGTAATAACACCTCAAAAATTTCTAAAGGGATAAGCATGATCACTGGTACCTGTAATCGATGTCATGATATTTATCAATAACACCTTATAAAGGCGTTATTGAGGGTAGTTCTCTTTTAGAGCATCGTAGAGTTCCTCAGGTGTAATATCCTCTTTTTTATCCAAGATATTTTGCATCACGACATTATCCTCTTGACCACTCCATATTTTAATATAGCTTCCCTCTTTATATCCATGATCTTGACGGAATTTGTTTAAGATGTTTTTTCCAATATATAGTTTATATAGTTCAGGTAGTTTTAGATTCAACTTTGATGACATAGTCAAAAATGAAGAGATTAGGCTTTTGATGTCACTATCACAAAAGAGTACTTTTATCATCTTTTCAACAATCTCTATCTGTTCATAACTCCCTAACTGCTCTCCTTGATTCTCATCACTAAAGTTTACAAATTGTGGCATGGTACTTATAACCGTTGCTAATTCAGGGATAGAGCCTCTCTTCTCTGTCTTATATAGTCGAAGTGTCTCACTCATTACAAAATGCCAAATATCTACAATCTCTATCTGAATATTTTTGTAGTCAGGAGTTGCCTCTATGTTTTTCCAGTGTTTCCACGGGTATGACTCTACAAGTTCTGCTGCTTCGAGATAGATACATCTTCTCCAATCTATTAGTTTCCCATTTTTTGTAATACCTGCTTCCCAATTCTCTCCATTTGTCGCATCATTTAGCTCCTGCTGGAGTTTTAACATCTGTAAAATTCTGTTCATATACTGCCTTATTTTTGATTATTTTGAAATTATATCTTAATTAGACTCAAGGTAGTTTAGTGACAAACGCACCCTGTAAAATTTTATTTTCTTGATAGCTCTCTTTTAATGATTTTAGTATCTCTTGTGCCTCTTTTCTACTCTCAAATGAGTCAAGAAAAAGTTTGTATTGGGTTTTGTCTCCTCTTTTTAAATTTCGTATATTTATTTTAAATTTACTGAACCCTTCCATCTTTTTTATCTTATCAATACTACTCCTGTTGCTAAATACTCCTAGTTGTATGCTGTATCTCTTTTGTGAAGGAGTCCATGTTTTATTGATTTTGAGTGTAAGGTTTTGCTCCTTGTGAATAAAAAATATATCTCTATTGGCTGTATCTTCTTGAAGTCTCCATCCACTAACTCCTACTCTCTCTCTGTAGCAGTTTTCAAAGTTTGGATTTTGTTCCAATATCTGCCAGTCAGGCTCTTCTCCTATCGCATCAACATAGGAGCTTTTCCACGATTTTGAAACTCTATTATCAAGGTCATGAAAAGTCAAGACAATATCATTCTCTTGTAGACATATATTAAGATCTTCAAATGCACTATTGACCTCTCTATTTTCAGGAAGGTCAATTTTTTTCCACTCTCGTCCATCTTTGCTATTATAGAGAGATGGAGAGACCCCCTCTATCATCCATAAAGTACGAAGCCAGAGACCTCCGAAAGGATCTTTTTTTGTCTCTTGAATCTCTCCATACCCTACCATACTATCTACAATTTGAAATTTTTTGTCTCTATCCAAAATTAGGGGGATATACTCATAACCATAAGGGTACATACTGTTTTTACTATATATATTAAAAAATAGAAGAAGAGTATTATCGTCTTGTTTAAAATAATCACTATAGTTTAGCTGATTTTCTATGTCACAGACAGCTCCATCATTTAGCTTTTTACAGAGTTCTATCTTTATATTTTCAGGTATTTTAATCTCTGAAGCATAGAGAAAATTGAAAAGAATTAGGGGGATAATTGTTGCGTATTTAAATGGTTTCATGGTTGTTCCTTCTCTATAGAATTACTATTTATAGTTTATCAAAAAAAAATGAAGTTTTTGTTTGTTAAAGGTTATTTCACCCCAAATTTAGTACTTTTACAGTAGAATTTCGCAGAAAAAAACCCCATATAAATAGGAAAAATAAGTAATGTCAAAACCATTAGAAAATTTAGATGAAGTATTAAAATCGCATAAGCTTAGCCAAGAGGAGTATACCCATATATTGGAGATATTGGATGGACGACATCCTAATATTGTAGAGCTTGGAATATTCTCTGCTATGTGGTCTGAACACTGCTCTTATAAGTCAAGTAAAAAATACCTCAATGGTTTTCCAACTAAAGCTCCGTGGGTGATCCAAGGACCAGGTGAAAATGCAGGTGTGATTGATATTGGTGATGGTATGGCTGCTGTATTTAAGATGGAATCACATAACCATCCAAGCTTTATAGAGCCATATCAGGGTGCTGCTACAGGTGTTGGGGGGATACTTAGAGATGTATTTACTATGGGTGCTAGACCTGTAGCCAATATGAATGCATTGCGTTTTGGTAATATCAAAAACCAAGACAAAACAGCCAAATACCAAAGACACTTGGTCAAAGGTGTCACAGAGGGTATTGGTGGATATGGTAACTGTATGGGTGTACCAACGATCGGTGGAGAGGTGAGTTTTGATGAGAGCTACAATGGTAATATTTTGGTCAATGCCTTCTCTTTGGGTCTCTGCAAGGCAGATGAGATCTTCTTGGGGATTGCTGAGGGGATTGGAAACTCTGTAATGTATGTAGGGAGTAAGACAGGTCGTGATGGACTAGGTGGGGCTGTAATGAGTAGTGATAGCTTTACAGAGGAGAGTAAATCTCTTCGTCCTACTGTTCAAGTAGGTGACCCTTTTATCGAAAAACTTCTTTTGGAAGCTTGTCTGGAGCTTTTTAAGACCAAAGATGTAGTTGTTGGTATCCAAGATATGGGTGCTGCTGGTCTTACAAGTTCGGCTTTTGAGATGGCAGGAAAGAGTGGGGCGGGGATGATTATGAATCTCGATCAAGTCCCAGCACGAGAAGAGGGGATGACCCCTTATGACTTTATGCTCTCTGAGTCACAAGAGCGAATGTTGATCTGTGCCAAAAAAGGCAAAGAGCAGGAGATTATTGATATATTTGAGAAGTGGGACTTGGATGTTGCAGTCATTGGAGAGGTGACTGATACAGGTCGTATGGAGCTTCTATGGCACGGAGAGAGAGTTTGTGATATGCCAATCGCCCCTGTGAGTGAAGAAGCACCTATCTTGGATAGACCAACTGCTAGACCAAAATATCTTGACAAGATCTCAGGTAAGACGATAAACTCTTATGACAAAGTGGATAACCAAACAGCATTTGAGAAGCTTGTAGGTTCTATGGAGGTAGTGGACAAAGCGTGGATCTATGAGCAGTATGACTCAATGGTACAGACAAATACTACAAAAGCCCCAGGGAGTCTCGATGCGAGTTGTATCCGTGTCAAAGAGAATGGAAGAGCCTTGGCAATGAGTTCTGATTGTAATCCGAGATACTGCTATATCGATCCTCACAAGGGTGGATCATTGGCAGTAGTTGAGAGTGGACGAAATGTAGCAATGAGTGGAGCAAGACCCCTCTCTATCACTGACTGTCTCAACTTTGGAAATCCTGAAAACCCAGAGGTTATGTGGCAGTTTGCAGAGGCGTGTGAAGGGATCAAAGAGGCATGTCTAGCACTAGATACTCCTGTTGTATCAGGAAATGTATCTCTCTACAACGAAACCAATGGTATCTCCGTATTCCCAACCCCTGCTATCGTGATGGTAGGACTTAACGATGATCAGAAGAGAGTATTAGCTTCATCTTTCCAAGAGGATGAGAATCATCTACTTCTTATCGGTAAGACCAAAGGTGAGTTTGGTGGTTCACTCTATATCAAAGAGCTTTTTGGAGAGACAGCAGGTAGTATTGGCGATATTGACTACAAACAGGAGCTTGGACTTTGGGAGTTAGTAATCGAAGCCAACAAAAAAGGTCTCTTGGAGTCTGCCAAAGATCTAAGCTCAGGTGGTATTGCTATCACTCTAGCTAAGATGTCAGCAGTCTCAGGTAGAGGTGTGATTGCAGGGATTAGATTAGAGGACAAGAGAGATATATTTGATGAGTCTCAAAGCAGAGCTATTTTAGAACTAGGTAGCAAAGAGAACCTCGAAACAGTAATAGAGATGGCAAAAGCTCTAGGTCTCAAAACAGATATTATCGGTAAAGTGGGTGGAAATGTTGTCAAGATCAATGATGTTGAGATGCCACTAGAAGCTCTAAAAGAGGTCTATTTCAAGAGCTTTAAAGCTGTAGTAGAACAGGATATTTAATATATTTGGTCGGCTGAAGCCGACCCTACTTGACTACTCTATCTTCATGAGCCTCTAACTCCATAACACTCCACGGTAATCCCTGAATATTTAGCTCCTCCATAAATGGATCGGGATCAAACTCCTCCATATTAAAGACTCCCTTGCCTTGCCATTTTCCCTCTAACATCAATTTAGCCCCTATCATTGCTGGTACACCTGTTGTGTAGCTAATCCCTTGGCTAAGAACCTCTGCATAGCACTTCTCATGGTCACTGATTTGGTATATATATATAGTTCTTTCTTTGCCATCTTTTATCCCCTTGGCAAAGATACCTATATTGGTCTTGCCTTTGGTTCGCTCTCCTAGTGAGGCAGGATCAGGGAGTAGGGTGGCTAAAAACTCCATAGGGATGATCTTCTGCCCTCTGTGTTCTACCTCTTTGATCCCTAGCATCCCCACATTCTCCAAGCATCTCATATGGGTTAGGTAGCTCTCTCCAAAGGTCATAAAAAATCTGATTCTCTTTAGCCCTTTGATATGTTTGATCAGACTCTCCATCTCTTCATGGTAGAGCAGGTAGCTATCTTTTGCCCCGATCTCAGGATAGTCCCACACCTGTTTGATCTCCATAGGCTCTGTCTCTATCCACTCTCCCTCTTGCCAATATCTACCCTTTGCAGAGACCTCTCTTAGGTTTATTTCAGGGTTAAAGTTGGTTGCAAATGGGTATCCATGATCTCCTGCATTACAGTCCAAAATATCTATTGTATGGATCTCATCAAAGTAGTGTTTTTGGGCATAAGCACAAAATACATTGGTCACCCCTGGATCAAATCCACTACCCAAAAGCCCCATAATATCTGCATCTTTAAACTGCTTATCTCTCGCCCACTGCTCTTTGTACTCAAACTTGGCTGTATCGGGGTGTTCATAGTTGGCTGTATCAAGGTAATCCACACCAGATATACTACAAGCATCCATAATAGTAAGATCTTGATATGGTAGGGCTACATTGATAACAATATTCGCTTGGCTAAGCTCTATAAGATCAATGAGTTCTCGAATAGAGTCTGCATCAACATGAGCTGTTTTTATGTTTACTCCTACTCTATTTAGTACATTTTTAGCTATAGCCTCACACTTACTGATAGTACGACTAGCCAAAGTAATCTCTCCAAACACTTCACTATTCATTGCACACTTAAAAACAACAACATTTCCAACACCACCTGCACCGATGATTAGGGTTTTTTTTGACATCTTTTTTCCTGATTTATAATTTTTGGCAGATTATAGCAAAAAGCACACTTAAGGTATGATATTGAGATGAAAATTATTAAATTAAAAAATGGAGAGAAGATGATTTTATAAAAGAGATGACAAAAGAGTAGAGTTACTCTTTTGTCCTGAGATTAAGTACGCTCTGTGATAAGAAGTAGATGATACCCAAACTGAGTCTTCACTGGCCCATGAACCACGCCTACTTCATCATTAAATACCACTCTGTCAAACTCTGGAACCATTTGACCCTGACCAAAACGCCCCAAATCACCACCTTTGACACCTGATGGACAGAGAGAGCTATCTCTTGCTACCTCTTCAAATGTCAATTCACCTGAAGTGATCTTATCCTTTAACTCTTGGCATTTCGCCTCATCTTGTACCAATATATGTTTAGCTGACGCTGTCATATCTATCCTTTTGTAATTAATAAACGAAACAATATCAGAAACTTCTTTGGGGTACTTTAATTTAGCAATCCAAGAGTAGTTTTAATCTATTAAATTTTGTATAATTATAGAAAATAAAGGATTTCTCATGAGTAAGTTTTGTCAAAGTTGTGGAATGCCAATGAAGCAAGACCCTAAAGCAGGGGGAACAGAGAAAGATGGTGCTAAAAATTTAAACTACTGTAGCTACTGTTATGAAGATGGTAGTTTTACTCAGCCAAATTTTACAGCCAAAGAGATGCAGAATTTTTGTGTAGAGAAGATGAATGAAGAGGGAATGCCTAGATTTTTTGCGTGGATATTGACCCGAGGAGTTCCACGGCTTGAACGATGGAGAGATATCGCTTGAAACAGTTGACCAAAGATGATTATATCCAGAGTGTCTATCGTGTGACGCTCTATATTGAACAGAACTATAGTGAGGAGTTAACCCTTGAATCCTTGGCAAGAGTGGCAGGGTTCTCCAAGTACCATTTTCATCGTATTTTCAAGACGGTAGTGGGTGAAAGCTTGGGGAGTCACATTCGACGAGTGCGTTTGGCTCGTTCGACCTCTAAATTTATGATGAAGCAGAAGATTACTGATATTGCTTTAGAGAGTGGCTATGAGACCAATGCCTCATTTTCTAAAGCATTTAAAAAACAGTTTGGAATGAGTCCCAAATCCTTCTCTACCAAGGTAAAAAGCACCAAAGGAGTAACCATGTTGAAACCAAAATTTATAACCCTAAATCCTCTCGATGTTCTATATGTACGCAAAACAGGAGACTACAATAAATCCTGTGGAGAGGCGTGGGAGGTGTTGATGAAATTTGCCTATACACAGAAGATAAAGCATAAAAAAAATCTCATGGGCAAAGAGGCAATCGCCATTGGGATCGGGCATGATAACCCCAGCGTCACCAATGAGGAGGAGCTACGATGTGATGCCTGTATCAGTTGGGATGACAAGAGTGTCAAGCCTATAGGAGAGATAGCCTCCAAGACCATCGCAGGAGGAGATTATGTGATGTTTTTACACAGAGGGTCGTATGATGGACTGAAAGAAACCTACAGTCAGATAGGCGACTGGATAGTCGAAAGTGGTGTAATACTACGTGATGAGCCGATGTTTGAGAAGTACCTCAACCGTGACCCACGACGCACCAAGCCTGAGAATCTGAGGACTGAGATATATGTGCCGTTGATTATCTAAAGAATTCTCAGTCATTATATTAAATTTTTTTTAATTAATATAAATAATTATAAAAATAAAATAAACTTTTAGGTATAATAGGAATCAAGAAATAGCATAAAGGATATAGTATGGAACCCATTTATGAAAACAATTTGATTCGAGTAGAGATAGAGTCGTCAGAAGTTCCGTGGCTTAAGATATTTTCACAAGAGTCTTATAAAGAGTTTGTTGATGCTCCTGAGCATATTAAAAAAGAGATTTTGAGAGTGATGGATATTATTAGCAAAGAGATGATTGAGTTTTATCAACCTGACAAGATTAATATTGCTAGTTTTGGTAATTATCTCCCTCATCTACACTGGCATGTGATGGCTAGATTTGAAAATGATTCCTATTTCCCTGAACCCGTATGGGGAAGTAAACAGAGAAAGGGGAGTTATCGACTCGAAAATTTTGATGAGTTTGTAGATATTATAAAACGCAAAGTTTAAGAGTTTAGACTATCCAAAAAAGAGTTTTTTGAGTCTTTTAAAAAAGGTAGGAGATTTATCTTCTCCCTTCTCTATTTTTACTATCTTGACCACCTTTTCCTCTACAGTTTTTTCCTCTTCAACAAGATTTTCGATATAGGCTTTTGCTGCTTTGATTCTGTGAGGATTAAAATTAATCTGCATCTAAAATCCTTTCTATCTCATACATCGCATCTTGGTTTTTGAGTCTAAATTTGACCTCTATTCTTCTTGATGCATCTTTATCCTCCACACCATTTTTCATGACAGGATCAAGATATGAACGACCACTTGCTACTAGTTTAGTTTTGATATTGTTCTTTTTGATGTAGTCGAGTGTGAGGAGATAGTTCATGACAGCATAGGCTCTTTTTTGTGAAAGATTTAAGTTGTATAGATAACTACCATCACTATCTGTATGCCCTTCTATGATGATTTTATCTATATGTTCAGAGATATTTTTGTTGGATATTAAAGTGTTGACATACTCAATAAAGTTTGACTTTAGTTCACCTTTTGCTCCTGCTTTAAGAACAGATGAGCCTTTATCAAAGAGAATATTGGATGAGAGTCGTAGTGAGCCACTCTCTTTGTCAATATTGATCTTCTCTCCTAATTCAGATTTTAACTCAGCAATTACTTTTAATTTAATCCCTGTAAGTGATTTTATCCGAGCTTTTTGAGCTTGAAGTTTCGTGAGTAACTCATCATATTTGGTCTGTTTATTGGCTACTGCTTCTAATAGTTTTAAAAGCTTATCTTCGTTTAGTTTTAACGATGCATTTTTTTCTGTTAACTGATTTGAGAGTAGTAGCACTTTACCCTTGTAGTTTTCTACATCAACCTTTTGTCCCTCTATAGTGTCATTGTATTCACTATTGAGATTTTGAAGGAGTATTACTTTGTCTGAGTAGCTATCTATTTTTGTACTTTGTGCGAGGAGAAGTTGATTCAATTTTTGAAGTTCATTCTCTTTTAACTTAATAGTCTCGGTAGAGAGTATTAGCTTATTATTGCTCTCATTGAGGCTCTGTTCTCGTTTTGCAAGGAGATTTCTGAGTTTATTGATCTCATAATCTTTGATATATATAGTCTCTGATTTATCATCTATACTATCTGATTGCTCTTCAAGTGTCTCTTGTTGCTCTTGTAGTTCTTGTGTTTGAGCCTCTAGGGTTGACTCTTTGTTTTTGAGTTCATTTTTCAAAAATATAGATTTGACAATAATTGCACCGATCAATAGAATAAATACAAAGAGTAGTCCAGCCATCAGGTCAGCATAGGAGATCCAAAAGTTGGTGCTACTGTCGCTGTTATTATTGTTTGGCTTAAACATTATCTATTCACTATATGATTTGAGATCTCAGAGTGGTACTTTGAGATGGTGTCCTGTAGTACTCTATTTTGTTCGTTGATCGTTGTCGCAAAGTTTCCTAATTTGATGATAATATCACCTAGCTCATCATCTATTTTGTGGAAGGTCATATTTAGAGAGTTTTCCAAAGAGTGATCAAATTTATCAATAGATGTTTGGAGTCTATCTGTGATCATAGTGAAGTTTTGGATATTCTCCTCTATTTTTCTGTTTGCCTCTAGTGCATTTTTGGATCTGTGTATCTCGGACATTGTCTCTTTTAGATCAGTCGATACCATCTTCATATGGGTAGTGATGTTGGTAAAGTTTTTATTTGTCTCATCCATAATGACCTGAAAATTTTCAAGATGCTTTTCATTGAGTACTTTTATAAAATCCAAATTAAAAGTATCTTTTAGAGCTTTGATCATCTTTTTGTCTCTCATCTCATGTTGCATATGCTCATGACGAATTAGTTCGCTATCTGTCCATATAAACTCTTTGTAGAGAGACTCTAGCTGATGTTTGTCATGGTCAGCTTTAGAGAGACCTCTTTTTTCAAAATAGTTCCATAAGATAGAGAGAAAAATACCAAAGATCGATGCATAAAATGCTGTTCCTATTCCACTAAGAAGTAGAGAGATCTCACCATCGAGTGAGGCACTATCTTTGATAGAGAAGTCAGGCATAGAGATAGCAATAGCAGTAAATGTACCTAAAATACCCAACATAGGAAAGAATGAAGGGGCAACAGAGGCGAAGTTGTCATTACGAAAGGTCTTGTAGTATTCGTAGATATACTCCTCTATATTGATGGTAGATTTTGTACTCTCTCCAATAGTTAGAGAGTTGCTCTGTATACTCTTTTGAAGCTCTCTTTGTAGATTATGTTGCTCTTTACGCATTTTACATATAGCATAATTTGCGTTATGCTGAATAAAGAGTAGATATATCAGGTAGATTAGAGATATAATAACAACAGAGTGCATATCAACTTTGAGTGAGATGATATGTAGATAACCTAGCACAATTGCTGATAAAAATAGGGTTGGCAATAGTGCAATGACTATGTAGTTCATAAAACAAGGTGAAGTTGAATTGTTATTCTGCATTATTATACTCTTTAATTTTTATTTTTTCTTTTTCTTCTTTTTCTCTTCATCGGGAATTGTTGTATTCTCTTCTTGAAGTAAGGTTCTATTTAGGTCATGAATCTGAATAGGTACTTTTTTAACTAGATAGAAGTAGTTTGGATGAAAAATATCTGCATAGGTTTTGATAATAGCTGTCTTGTAAGTACTTCTTGTTAATACTTTTGAGACAGTTCCTACAGGAATATTGGCTAAAAATATATTATCCAATCCTGATGTGACCACCTTGTCTCCAATAGTTATTTTTGACCATTTTGGTATAAAGTTGACCTCCATAGTCTTTTCATCAATACCTTTTGCGATACCTGGCATGTTCTTTTCTCCTATAAAGGTTGAAAATTGACACTTCTCATTGGATAGTAAGATTCCTTCTAGTTGATTTTCGCTCTTTATCGCTATACCTGCTGCAACATTTTTTTGGATAAGACCATAGATCTTGTCCTCTTTTAGTTCATCATTATTTGTAAGATAGATGTAAGAGAAATCATTTATCTTTTTGTATGAAATTGTCTGTATATGAAGGACATTATCATTAAAGTCATACTTATCAACTTTAGTATTACTATACTCTTGTAGTTGATTGATAGTTAGTTTTTGATTATAGAGATATTTTCGTAATAGAACATTCTCTTTTTTTAACTCTTCAATAGAGTCTGCTTGGTTTGTATATTTATCTAGGGTATTATCTACTTGATTAGTAATATCCAAGTACCAAGTTTTGATAGGAAGGGTGATAACGGAAAAACTCTCTTGAAACTTCTTCTCTTTTTGAAAGAGAAGAAGAGAAATCAAGGAGATAACAAGAATAAAGATAAATTTTTTATTCATCATAAGTTGTATGTTGTAATAAATCTATCTCTTCAAGTGCTTTTCCTGTACCATTTGCTACAGCTAGTAGAGGATCTTCACAGACATACACAGGAAGTTTGACGATATTAGATAGATATTTATCTAATCCTTTGATCAACGCACCTCCACCTGTTAGAACGATACCATTCTCTACAATATCTCCCGCTAAATCAGGTGGTGTATCTTCTAAAACCTGTTTTAGTGCTTCTCCGATCTCTTTGAGTGGTATCTTCATAGCCTCTCTCATATTCTCAGATGTGATCTCGATAGATGTAAGAAGTCCTGTAACTTGGTCTCGCCCTTTGACATTCATCAAAAGCTCCTCTTCAAGTTGAATAGCTGTACCAATTTTGATCTTTAGATCTTCTGCTACTCTATCCCCAATTAATAGGTTAAAATTCTTTTTCATATAGTCAATAATTGATCTATCTAGCATATCTCCTGCAACACGAATTGATTTACTTTGTACTAGTCCACCTAGAGAGGTAACACCAATTTCGGTTGTACCACCACCAATATCAACTACCAAGTTTCCATTAGGCTCTTTTACAGGGATTCCAGCACCAATTGCTGCCGCCATAGGCTCTTCTATCAAATAAACTTCTCTAGCTCCAGCACTCATAGCTGACTCTTTTACAGCTTTTCTCTCAACTTGTGTAAGACCAAAAGGGACACAGATAATAATTCTCGGAGAGAAGAGACCTTTTCTGTTGTGTACTTTTTCTATAAAGTAACGGATCATCATCTCTGTAACATTAAAGTCTGCAATTACTCCATCTCGCATTGGTCTAATGGCTTTGATATTTCCAGGTGTTTTACCTACCATATCTTTTGCCTCTTGTCCTACTGCCAAGATGTCCTCTCTGCCGTGCTTATCATACTGTATTGCTACAACTGATGGCTCATTGATGCAGATTCCTTTTCCTTTAACCAATACTAGTGTATTTGCTGTTCCTAAGTCTATCGCTAAATCATTGGAAAACATACCTAAAAATTTTTTTAACATTTTAACTCCCTATGCCGATTTTGAATTTTTTATATAAATTGGTTTAACTCTATTATCGATTACATCCTCCGTAATGATAACTTCATATCCCTCTAGCTCGGGGAGTTCATACATGACATCAAGTAATGCTTCCTCCATAATTGAACGCAGTCCCCTAGCTCCTGTTTTTCTGTTAATCGCTTTTTGTGCAATGGCTTTTAGTGCAGACTCCTCAAATGATAATATTGCGTTATCTATTTCGAATAGTTTTTGATACTGTTTTATAATTGAATTTTTTGGTTCAATTAAAATTCGTACCATATCTTCTGGTGTTATCTGCTCTAGTGTTGCTGTGACATGAAGTCTACCAATAAGCTCAGGTATAATCCCAAATTGAACCAAGTCACTCGACTCTATAAGATGCATTACATCTTCATTCTCTTTGCTTCCTCGCTTTGTCTGACCAAAACCAAGTTGGTTTGCTCCTAGTCGTCGCTGTATAATCTCCTCTACACCATCAAATGCACCACCACAAATAAATAGAATATTTGCGGTGTCTATCTGTAAAAAATCTTGATTTGGATGTTTCCTTCCCCCTTTTGGTGGTATATTTACTACCGATCCCTCTATAATTTTGAGAAGAGCTTGTTGTACTCCCTCTCCCGATACATCTCTAGTGATAGAACGGTTTTCACCCATTCTTGCTATCTTGTCCGTCTCATCAATAAAGATAATCCCTCGTTCTGCTTTCTCTACATCCCCATCTGCTGCTTGGAGTAGTTTTGTCAAGATATTCTCTACATCTTCACCAACATATCCAGCCTCTGTGAGATTAGTTGCATCAGAGATAGCTATTGGCACATCCAAAAATCGTGCAATAGTCTGTGCAAGAAGTGTTTTTCCTGATCCTGTAGGTCCAATTAGTAAAATATTTGATTTATCTATACTTGTATCATTGTCTACGCTATTTTTAAAAATTCTCTTGTAGTGGTTATAGACTGCAACAGAGAGAGTCTTTTTTGCAGACTCTTGACCTATTACATACTCATCTAACATTCTATGTATCTCTTTTGGGATTAATAGAGTGGTTGACTCTTGCTCTGATTTTTTTGGTTCATCTTCCCCAAAAAGAATTTTATAAGCAGATGTAACACAGTTTGAGCATATATATACAGAGTTACCTGCTATAAATGGATTTTCATCTTTTTCTGTAGTGCTACAAAAACTACATCTTTTTCTAGCCATTAATATTTTTCCTTGTAAATGGAATGCCACGCTTTGAAGTTGTGACAAACTCTAATAATTTTTTTGTACTTTCTCTATCGCTCTTTTTTAATAATTTTATTGCATTCTCTTGTAGTGGTTCACCACTCTCAAAAAGAGCTCTATATATTACTTTTAGGGCATTTATATCTTCTCTATCTATATGTCTTCTTAGCCCTGTCAAGTTTAAACCTCTGAGTGTTGCTCTGTTTCCTTCTGCTAGACAATATGGAGGAATATCTTGAGCCAAGGCACTACCTCCTGCTATCATAGCAAAATCCCCAATATGAACAAATTGGTGTACAGGGGTTAGCCCACCTATTACTACATTGTTTCCCAACTCCACATGTCCTGCCAAGTTGACACCATTGGCTAAGATACATCTATCTCCAAGGATAACATCATGTCCAAGGTGAACGTAACCCATGAGAAGATTATCGTTGCCTATTTTTGTGATGCTTCCACCACCATCTGTTCCAGGATTGATAAGTGTAAATTCACGGATTTTATTGTTATCTCCGATGATTAGCTCGACCTCTTCACCTTTGAACTTTAGATCTTGTGGGATAGAACCTATTGCTGCGTGAGAGAAGATGTGGTTACCTTTACCAATGGTTGTTTTACCTGCTATCAGGGTGTGAGCATCGATGATGGTGTTATCTCCAATGCTTACTTGAGAAGCTATAGTTGTATATGGACCAATAGTAACATTCTCACCAATTTTAGCCCCATCTTCGATAATGGCTGTTGGATGAATATTTGACATCAATCGACCTACTTATCTACAATCATAGCTTTGAGTTCAGCTTCTGCTACAAGCTTGTCATCAACAAAAGCTTTAGCCTCCAACTGCCAGATTGCACCTCTATGTTTTAAAACTTTGATTCTGTACTCTAATCTATCCCCAGGAGTTACAGGTGCTCTAAATTTTGCTTTATCGATACTCATAAAATATACAACTTTGTTTGCTATATCGACCTGTTCTTCTTCATCATAACTACTAAATGCTAATATCCCACCTACTTGTGCCATACCCTCAATAATCATAACTCCTGGATAGATAGGGTGATCTGGAAAGTGTCCTTGAAAAACTGGTTCTGAGATAGAGACATTTTTATACCCTTCAATGCTCTTTCCTTTTTCCATGCCTGTAACACGGTCTAATAATAAAAATGGGTATCTGTGTGGTAATATTTTTTGAATTTCAACTACATTAAGTTCCACTAACTTAGCCTTTTGGAGAAAATTTTTGTTTATTTTATCCAAAAATTGCTAAAATAGTTCTCATATTTGATATATAAGCTCTTTGACATCCTCATAAACATGGCTTTGTAAAATTATTTCAACCTTTTTTGTTGGAATATGTTTAGTTGTAATAATAGTAGATAAATTATACTCATTAGTTATTATTTTTTTCCTTAAATTAAGTTCTTTTTGAAAACTTGGTGGATTAAATATAAGCTCTTCTATACTTTTATAGTGAGTCTTTGCCAGAAAATTATAGTATTCTAAAGATATAAATTTAATCTCATCACGGTTCATATAATGAAGTTCCTTGATATTAAAATCGATACGACCTCTTGAATATTCGCCTTTTATTATGGAATAGGGCAAAAAATGTGCAGGAGTAGGCTCTTTTTGAACTCGAAGTAGAGCCAATTTTACTCTCCAATTCAAAAATCTCTCTTTGACGATTTTATATTTTATATCCTGCTTTTCATATTTTATTCTCTTCTCATAAAGTTCAACTCTAGCTTCGATAGACTCAGGAAGTATCTGTTGTGAAATAGGAGAAAAAAGCTCATCGGCTATTTTCTGTTGCTGTTCTCTTTGCATAGTGAGTCCAAATATACAGCCACAGTAGTCTTGTCTATAGAGCTGATCTTTTTTTGCCATAATATTCTGCTCTTGTGTCCCTGATGCCTTACGATAATCGGGAGCAACAAAAGAGATACCATATCTTTTGGCAAGAGTATCTCCTGCTAATTTTAGTTGTTTTAGAGATTTTTTTGGGCTAGTGAGTAGGGTAGAGGTAAAGCTCTTTTCTCCTAGTTCACTAGCTTTTTGAGCAGAGACCTCAAAGCGTTTATCAAAGCATATAGAGCATCTAGCTCCCTTCTCAGGCTCTTTTTCAAATCCACGAACTGCCTCTAGCCATGACTCTGTATCATACTCCCCCTCGATAAGCTCAATACCAAGCATCTCACAAGATCGTTTGACCTCTAATAGTCTCAGATAGTACTCACTATATGGGTGAATATTTGGATCATAAAAAAAGCCTACAAGCCTCTCATGAGGGTACTCCTCTTGAAGCTTTTGTAAAAAATAGTGGCTGTCT
>Ga0256827_10000352_pt1 | contig 28065 bp, 36 predicted proteins | sample CV84metaG_FD_185977 | JGI IMG/M metagenome (GOLD analysis project Ga0256827, IMG submission 185977) | Hydrothermal vent microbial communities from East Pacific Rise, Pacific Ocean - CV84 | ecosystem: Environmental > Aquatic > Marine > Hydrothermal vents | place: Pacific Ocean: East Pacific Rise...
CTGCAAGTGAATGTGCAGTCTCAGGCTCTAATTTAAAAAGTATTTTTTTAAGATTTTGGTAAGAAAATAGTGACAAATGTTAACTCCGTAGTGAAAATAGTTAATATTATATCCAATATTTGATTAGACTTCTAGTTTAAACATTAAAAGCTAATGTTTTAACTTTAAAATAGAGTTTAAACTATTGCTGCGTATCTCTTATGAGTTGATTTTTATTAAATATTCTTAATATTTCAATCAAATTCTTTTTAAAGTTAATTTTATAGTTTATTGTATAACCTTTATAAATCATATCTCTTATATTTTCATCATTAAAATATATAGATTTCCTATATTTTAAAGGATTGTCTGGTATTAAAAATATTTGTTCTTCTAGTTCATTAGCAAATTTTATACTAGCACTTACTTTATCTTTTGCTATATAATTTATTATTTTTAATAATTGATTTTCAAAATTATTCTTATAGCTAATAGTCATTTATTTTAATGTTTCTAAATGTTTATTTATATTTGTCCATAAATCATTATGTGAAACCATTTCAGCTGTACCATTTTCAATTTCTTCTAAATCTTGCTGAAGCTGTTTTTGTCTTTCATAAAAATATGGGTCTAACTCTAAATTTTTATCTTTTGTTATAGTGATATTTTCACTATGATTATTAACATAATTCATAAAGTTTTGCACATAGCTATCTTGAATTTGTACAGCAATAGTTTGCATAGTGAACTCCAATTATTTATTTTTTATATTATATCAAAAGTTGATAAAATTAATATATCTATCTTCTACTAGAGAATCTAAGCTAAATTATCAGTGATTTGGACTAAGTTTACAGTCTTATTTTTTGTTTAGTTTTTTTGGGTCATTCCACATCTCTACTTCTTACTTTTTAAAGATAGCTTTTTATTATCTATCTCTATCCCAACATAATACCTAAAAACAGTATTCCTAGTATAGCAAATACAGATATGAATACAAGTTTATTTACTTCTTTTGAATCTATCTCTTGTTGTTTAATTTTATTCTTTTCTTCTAGCTTCTTCTTTTCTTTTAATATCAGCTCATCTTTTTCTTTTTGCTGTTCAATTATTTTTACTTTTTCTGTTTTTATAGCTTCACTTCTATATTTTATATATAGTGCTAAAGTTTTACTCTCATCTCCATTAGTATTTTGTATTGCTTTTAGCCAAAGTCCTTCTTTTCTAATCTCTTTTGATAGTTCTTTTGCCACTTCATCGTAAATTGATTCTTCATATTCACTAACATTGTAGTTTTCTACTATTTCTTGTTTTGCTTGAGTGTTAAACAAGTTAGTATAATCATTAGATATAGGAACTATTTTATCTTGAATATATTGAAATAACTTTGGTTTTGTAAGTTCGTTATATGCTATTTCTCTTGCTGTAAATATATCTTCAATTGATTGCACTCTATATTTCATATAAATAGATTTTGCATTTGATTCATTACCATTAGAATTAGCAAGGGCCTTACCCCATAATCCTTTAACAATAACATTCCTTTCCATTTCAGTTAATACATATTCATAAAGAATTTCATCATCCACTCTATTGGAGATAGCAATCTTTTTAAAATAATCAAACATTTAGTTCCTTTATAATTGGTATGTAGATATAACGACTAAAGTAAGCTATAAATTAACCGTAGGGTAATTTATTAGCTTCTCTGACTTGTTGTGTCTTTTGCTAATTTTTCTTTTAATTCTTTACCGTAAATATATTTTGTGAAGCACCTCTTGAATCACCTCTATAGTAACTTTCCCATATTTTATATTCATGGTCATCTTGTATGATGTCGTCAATATTAACTTCTAAACTTTCAAATAGTTTATTTAACTCTTTATCATGTACACTTAAAAGTAACCATTGAATCATATATTTTTTATTTTTACTGTTTTTATAATAGTTATAAAATATTTTTCTTAAATTATATCCTACTTCATCTTGAAAATTTACATCTATATAGTTTAAAAGAGATAGATTTTTTTCTTGCATTGTTTCATCTTTATCTTCTAAATATAGTTTTAACAAAGAAATTACAATATCTATATCCATATCTTCTCTTCTATAACTTTTTGAGAATTTTTTAAGTAGTTTATCCATAAGCTCAAAGGATATATTTTGATTGTTTTTAATTACGGTTTCAAAAATTTCTTTATTTTTCTCATTAATCAAGTTTTTTTCAACTATTTCTCTTATTATTTCTTTTACATCAATATCTTCATTTTTTTGTAGTATTTCTATAATTTTTTCTAAAATTTTAGATTGATTAACTGTATCACTAGAAATTATCTTGATTAAGTTTAGTAAAAATTCTGTTTTTTCCTCTTTTATAATATCATCAAGGTTATCATCTATAATATTCACATTTGTTATAATTTCTTGATATTGTGTGTCAGTAATGAGAAAATCATACACTTTATAATGCTTATAAACATATAAGTATCGTTCAAAGTATATTCTATGGGTAGAAGGTATCCTATGTAAAATAGATATTGGGACAAATACATTTTTTTCAAAATCTTTTTGTAAGTTTTCAAATATATCTTTAAAACTTATATCCTTTTCTAAAAGTTTTTCTTTCATATCCTCTATATTGTTAAGATTATCAACAATAGTTATAAGATTATCATCCTCCATTGTTTTTATATATAATTTAAAATTAGTTGATTTTATAATAGATAGTATAAAAATAAACTCCCAACTTATATATTCATTCCATCCTTTATCGTATGAGTTTAAAGCTTGAATCATTAAGTATGTATCATTAAAACTATTTTTTATTTCTCTATAATTATTGAAAACAGATACTATTGTTTGTTCTATCTTTGTCTCCTTAGCATCAATCAACCTATCAAAATCTTTTTTATCTACAAACTCCTTTAATCCTTCATAGATATCTTCTTTTAAAAATTTAGCCAATTCACTTTTTGTATGCTTTGGTAATATATATTTTAGATTAAAGATTTTATGAACATACTCTATATTGTCAAGTTTATCTTCCAATTGATTCATATCTATAGCTGTAATAGTAAATACACTATCAAAAGATGTCAGATACCTTATAACTTTAAATACATCTAATATATCATTTTTATTATCTAGTCTATCCACTTCATCTATACACAATATTATTTTCTTAGATACAGTTTTATTAAGTAAAGAGTTGTAATGTTTTTTTGCTTCATTTAAAGTAGGAGTCAACCCTATATCTAAACTTCTGCTACTTTTTATAAAATACTTTGAAGCAATAGAAAAATAATCCTTTCCAACAATAGAATAAAACAGTTTATCTACCCATAACAATATAGAGTTATTAAATAAGATATTATCAAACTCTTTTTCTATCTCTTTCAATACATTTGATAAGTTTTCTAATTCCCATACATTTATGTATACCACTTCATAATTGTCTTTTTGTAACTCTTTTTTTAGATTATATAAATATGAACTTTTACCAATGCCCCATTCTCCTACTAATGCCATAGAAAAAAATTCTTTTGATTGGTGTGCATTTATAATATTTAGGATGGGTTCAATTTTTTTAGTATCTATTTTTTTATATATTTCATCATGTAGTATTGAAGTTTGATTTTCTTCATTTGTTTCTTTATTTTCATCTGTCAATAATCTATTTATAAAAGATAAAGGTAGTTTTAATATATTTAACAAAAGTCTTTTTATAGGTTTAATTTCTTTTAAAATCAAAATCACAAAGATTAATAATGCTGTTTGCAAGAGCATATTGTAAATTATACTTTTATACTCATATGAATTTTCAACTATAAATATAGTTACTATTGTTATAAACAATATTAATATAAATTTTTCGATATATATCATCTAATTTTAATTACCTTTAAAATTTTGATTTTCTAAAAACTGACTTTTGACAAGATACAACTATTTATTCAACACCATGTTAGCGTAAATAACTTTTAAACATTAATTATACGGATAAAAAAAAGTGTCTATTAATAATATAATTTTAGATAAAATACATCAAATTATCATTTTTAGCAATAAATATCTCTATTATCCTTAAAGAAAAGATGTTCTTTTAATACTTTAATTGTTGTTATTGGAACAAAGATGAGCAATAATTATTTAAAATCCATTAAAAGAGCATAGATGAGCTTAAAATATTAGGAGAACCTATACACTATGCGTTAAATTTTTACTTTAATTCCTATTGATAACCATAGAAACAGATTGCAAAAAATTAAATCATTTTGGATGAACTAAATATTGTAATCTTTAAATAGTATGGATATACTCCTACCTTTTCATATTTATTTACATTTTGTATAAATTATGTTATACTTTATTATATTAGAAAAGATAAAGGAGTATTATTATGACTAAAAGCATATTTGAAAAAATTACTTTAAATACCACTTCAGATAAAGCATTATATTATGCTCATAGCTCTGAATATGCTAAAAAAAGAGAACTTTCTAAAAAAGATAAAAAATCATCTTTAAGTATAATACATAAAAAAATTTCACTTAAAAATCTTTTAGGATAGTATTATTTTAACACAAGCATATTATCAGTCACTTAGCTTTGTATCACTCTCTTCTTTACTTGATACTTATGATGAAGATTTTGTACTTACTTTATGTCATACTTTTAACTGTGATAAAAATAAAGATTTAGAAAATTTTATTAAAGATAAGAATAAAGCTATATCTTTTGAAAAGAGAAGCATTACAAAAACATATCTTTATATTTCACCCAACAAAGAGATAGTTGCTTACTTTACTATTTCACTAAATGTACTAGAAACAAGTAATCTCTCTAAAAGTACCATCAAAAAGATAGATGGTATAGATAAAAATCGTACTGAGATAGCTTGTTTTCTCATAGCCCAATTAGGTAAATCTGATACTTGTACTCATCTTATTGGTACATCTATTCTTATGGATGCTATTGAAACTATAACAGAAGCTTCAAAAATTATTGGAGGTAGGGTAGTTGTTTTAGATGCTATTAATCATGTAAAAGTCATTAAGTTTTATGAGAGAAACTATTTTGTTAGCTTAGAAACTGCATCAGATGCAGATAATGTTAAGATGTATTATCCTTTGTATTTAGAAAGATAACACAAAATAACCTCTAAAGTTTACTAGACCATAAATAATAATAATCTACTCTTCATTACTATCATTTTGATAAAGTGACATTGTACCTGATACTCTTCCACCTTCGGCTGTGCTTATGTTTTTAACAGATATATCGCCTTCAACAGAGCCATTTGCACCGACTCTTAAGAGTTCAGTAGCAATAATAGTTCCTTCTACAGAACCATGTACTTTTATGTTTTTACTTTGAACTTTATTTGCTTTTAATTTCCCATTTTCAAGTATGCTTATACTTTTGTGAGCCATAATGTAACCATTTGCTTCACCATCAATAATAATATTTTGAGCTTGTGCTTCATTACTTAGTTTACCAGAACGCATAACCTCTAACTCATCACAAATAATAGAGCCTTGAAGCTCACCATTTATGATTGCATGTTTTGCTCTAACATCTCCAACTACAAGACCTGATTTACCAATGACTAGAGTGTTGTTTACCGATATATTACCAGTTACTTTTCCATCTACATGTATGGTGTCTGTACCTTCAAAACTACCTGTTACTTCCATACATGAAGTAATAATTGTTGCTGATGAAATTTTATTTGACCCATTGTCACTTGAACTACCACCTAAAAACGCCATATTATTCCTTTTAATTCATATTTTTATTTTGTTGATAGCTGAATGAGCTTCTTTGTCTGCTTGAGTATGCTTTTCCAATCAACTTTAGTTATTTTATCAGTAATATAGTTAATATTATCTAAATCCCAGTACATAAATGGCTTTGGATCTAACCATTTACCTAAATAGCGTACTTCATAGTGTAGATGTGGACCAGTACTTCTACCTGTACTACCTACATAAGCAATAAGATCACCTTTTGCTACAAACTCTCCACTCTTAACTGCAAAACGGCTTAAGTGACCATAAGCTGTTTTAAAACCAAAAGAGTGTGCTAAGAGTAAAAAGTTACCATAGTGTCCTTTCTCTTTTGCATAAACAACAACTCCACTAGCAGGTGCATAGATTGGAGTACCATATTTAGCAGGAAGATCTAATGCAGGATGGAAAGATTTCCTTTTTGTAACAGGATGAGTTCTGTAACCAAAAGGACTAGAAATTCTTCTATAATTTAATGGTTTTCCATTTGGTATGCTATTTAATAGTAGAGTCTTTTGTATAGTTGTAACTTGTTCAGCTTCTACTTTTTCTCTTAATTTATTTGTTGCGTCTGTTCTCTCTTGTTCTATTCTTGCATGAAAACTAGCATTTAAGTCAGGTCCTATTCCTATCATCTCTTCTACTTCTGCTAATTGATCATTTACTGAGTTTAATTTATCACTACTATCTTGAATTTGTAAAGTAAGCTTATTGTTTTTTTCATTTAGTTGATGATTTTTCTTTTTAAATATATCACTTGTTTTTTTTAGTTCAACTATTTTTGCTTTTTGCTTTTGGGCATCATTTTTTAACAATTCTACTTTGTTATTTAAAAAATATACATAAGAGTATGTTCCTATACCTATTAAAATAAATATTAAAATAGCGATAAATATGATTTTTTTAACAATTTCATGTACTGAGTATTGTTTAGAACTATGTATATCACTTATTGTAATGATAAGTCTATTTTTCATAAGTATCCTTTATATATTGTATAGCATTAATGTAGCTCAGTAGGTTTAAGTTGTAACCACTATAAGCTACATCAAAAGCTGTTCCATGGTCTACTGAGGTTCTAAGTATTGGTAAGTTTAAAGATACATTTATACCTTCATCAAAATATAGAGCTTTAAGTGGAGCTAATCCTTGATCGTGGTACATAGCAATATAGTGGCTATACTTTTTTCTTATGTTTGGTGTAAATGCAACATCAGGTACAAGTGGTGCTGTAAATATGGGTTTAAAAGTAGAAGGGTTTAGCTTGTCTATTATTTTAGTTGCATTATTGATAGCAGTAGATATGATTGACTCTTCATCTCCTAGTACTCCATTATCTCCTGCATGTGGATTTAGACCAAGTACAGCTACTGTTTGTGTAGGTTTAGCTTTATTGTAGAAATCTATGAAAAATCGTGTTAAATCTTTTTCATTTAATGAAGAAGCCACATCTTTTAGTGGTATGTGTTCTGTGTAGAGTGCTACAAACATCTCTTTACAACCTAACATCATGATGGCTTTAGCATTGAAGTAGTCTCTTAGCATATCGGTATGACCTTTATAGTTAACATCTGCTAACTCCCAAGCTTTTTTATGTATGGGTAGTGTACAAATTGCATCTACACTCCTACTATCTGCTAATTTAATGGCTTTTAGAAATGAGTTATATGAGTATATACCACTATTTTTGCTAACTTTCGCAGGTTCAATTTCAAAATAGGGTGCTATATCTTCTACGCATTTAAAATCATTTGGTATAGCTATATTTAATCTATAGGAGGCTTGTTTAAGCATCTCTTTATCTATGCAATATATAGGTTCGACTATTTTGGAAATTTGACTATGGCACTGAAGAGCTATTTGGATGCCTATACCATTTAGGTCACCTATGCTTATGGCTACTTTTTTCATTATTTAATAATTTGATTTTTCATGTCTATAATAGCTTGTTCTAGACCAACATAAATAGACCTAGCTACTATACTTTGACCTATGTTTAACTCTTCTATGGCTTCTATGTTTGCTATGGCTTCTACATTTTGCATATTTAAGCCATGACCAGCTGCTACTTTTAAGCCTAATTTTTTTGCTTTTAAGCTTAGTTTATTTAAGTTTTCAAGTTCATAGTTTAGCATTTTCTTTAAAGTTTTACGAGGCAGATCAAGCTCTTTTATGCTGTGGTGTGTCTTTGATAGGTTTGAAAACAACATAGCATATATGTTTGCATATTTACCAGTATGAAACTCTATCCACTCTACACCTAAATTTTTAGATGCCTCTATGGCTTCTTTTGTTGGATCTATAAAAAGTGATACTTCTATCTCATTTTTTTGTAGTTTTTTTATAGCTTTTTGTAGTTTTGTCTGTTTTCCTTCAACTGCAAGTCCACCCTCTGTAGTTACCTCTTCGCGTTTTTCAGGAACTAGAGTTACTCTATGAGGTTTAAGATTGCATGCTATATCTATCATTTCACTAGATATGGAACACTCTAAATTTACAGGTAAATATGAAAGTTCTATGATATTTTTAGCATCCATATCTTGCATATGTCGTCTATCTTCTCTAAGATGTATGGTTATTTGGTCTGCACCAGCTCTTTTACAAATGCCAAGTGCATCAAGTGGATCTGGGTCAGCTACTTTTCTAGCTTCTCTAAGGACGGCAATGTGGTCAATGTTTACACCTAATAGCATATTATAACTCCAAAAATAATGTAGGAGATTATAGCTGTAAAGTGTAAATAATTTCTAAACAAAACAAATAATCTATTTTTGATATACTATCATTTAAATTTCAATTTAATATTATGGAAAGTAAAATGTCAGAAAAAAAACCATTAATTGTATATAAGTATAAAGATATAAAACATAACATAGGAAATGGTAAACCAACCATACTTGCTTTTGGTATGGCACATTGCTATAGTTGTTTGGCTATGTCAAAAGTTTTTGCAGAGGTTTTAGAAAAATATCCAGATTATCAAATTTACTCTATTGATTCTCAAAAAGATCGTCTGGTAAGTCGTGATATCTATAAGTTAAGAGAGATGCCATCTCAACTATTTTTTGATGGTGAAGGTAATGAGATATTTAGACATATAGGAGCATATAAAAAACCCATACTAGATATTATTTTAAAAAAGTATGGGTTTGAGTAGTAAGTTTTAGTAAGAGAATTTATATCCTCTTCTTCTAACTGTGTGTATAACTTGAAAACCCAATATACTTTTTAGGCGTTTTCTAATTTGATTTATGGCTACTTCAACAGTGTTATCACTCACATATTCAGGCTCTTCCCAAAGTGCATTAATAATTTCATCTTTAGAAAAGACTCTCTGTTTACGAAGTGCTAAGTATGCCAATATATCAAATGTTTTGCCATTTAGAGATACTATTTTATCATCATACTCTATTTTTTTATTTGCAATATCAATAACTAATTTACCAACATCTATGCTAGTCCCAAAAAGGTGTCTCATGTTCGCAAGTACTCTAGCAGCTATTAAGTCTGGATACTCTGAAAAAGTTGAAATAACATCATCTACGCCAAGATTGAAGAATGCTTCTTGATGTGAATCTTTTTTTGTTAAAATTATTATTTTAGTTTCACTTTTTTTCTTTTTTACTTCATTTACATATCTTTCAAGTGAAAACTTTACACCTTCATCTACTATAATGACTAACTCATAGTGACGAAAGTCTGTAAAGTTTGTTGCATCATACATATCTTTTGCATTATCTACTATGCAGATGAAGTATTTAGCTAACTCTTTATCTAACTCTTTTACATACTCATCATCAAATCCAACTGTCAGTATTCTCATATATATCTATCCAATCATTTACAAAAAGTAAACAAAAACTTAATTTTTATCTACTTTTATCTTTTATAGCTGTATTTATAGCAAAATAAAGCTTATTTAAAAATAAAACGAGCTTCTTTAAGCTTTATTTGCTATTTTAAAGCTTTTAAAGCCTTAATATACACTCTTTTTGGTGCTGGATAGCCCTCAACTGTTTTTGTAGGATCATTAGGGTCTAAGAAATCTTCTAAACTTTGAGTACCAACCCACTGTGTGTTTCTTTGTTCATTAGACTCTGTTTTCATAGTCTCTAAAAGTTCAACAGATTCAAAACCAGCTCTATAACACCAATTTTTTAAAGAGTTAACTGTAGGGACAAAGTAGATATTTGGTATTTTAGAGTATCTATCTTTAGGAGTTAAACATATCTCCTCTTCACCATCTATCATAAATGTATCTAAAATAAGCTCTCCACCATCATTTAAGCCTTTAAATAGTGACTTAAGCATAGCAACAGGGTCTGAACGGTGATATAGAACACCTAGACAAAATAGTGTATCGAACTTATGTTCGTAAAACTCAACATGCTCTACACCTAGTAATTCATACACTATATCTGATTTTATAAAGTGATTTAAAAATTGAAACTGTGAGTAGTATATAGCTGAAGGATCAAAACCTATGAGTTTTTTAGGTTTATGTGTAAGCATTCTAAAGAGGTAGTAGCCATTGTTACATCCTATATCACCAACTACTTTACCCTCAAGGTTAAAATGAGGTTCTAAAAGATTGTATTTTATATAGCTTTTCCACTCAGCATCTATAAGAAGTTCATTAAATTTAAATGGACCTTTTCGCCAAGGTTTCATTAAAAGTGCTGTTTGTTTGATTTGTTCTAACTCAGTTGTAGATAAGTTTTCAATATTTATATCTACACTATCATTTAAAACTACCTCTACATTGCTGTAGTTTGGTAGCTCTGAAATAGCATCTTGATATGGCTTAATATTTTTCCAAGTAAGCCATTTTTCTCTTTGGGTTCTTAAATTATCAAGATTCATATACTACTTTTTCATATATGCTTTTTTAATTTTTTGTTCAAATAGTGGTCTATTACTACCACCAGCTACAGAAACATTCTCTAGCTTACGAACAACCTCTTTACCAGATATAACTTCACCAAATATTGTATGTTTACCATTTAACCAAGGTGTAGGTGCTAAAGTTATGAAAAATTGACTACCATTTGTTGTAGGTCCTCTATTTGCCATAGCAAGTAAATAAGGTCTATCAAAAACTACATTAGCTCCAAACTCATCTTTAAAATCTTTTTTCCAAATTGATTCTCCACCTCTACCTGTACCAGTAGGATCTCCCCCTTGAATCATGAAGTCTTTTATAATTCTATGAAAAATTATGCCATTGTAGTAACCATTTTTTACATGTGTTGTGAAATTTTCAACAGCTAATGGTGCAACTTTAGGATATAGTTTTAACTCTATTTTTCCTATGTTTGTTTCAAGTACAACAACTGGATCAGCTGCATTTGCTACTGTAAAGTTTAATCCTACTATAAAAAGTAGTCCTAGTAGAAGTTTTTTTATCATATTTTATCCTTTGATTTTTGTTATTTTAGCACTTTTGTGCTGAAATATTTTATGTTATAGATAGCTAAAGTAATCTTAACTACATATAGCTTGTTTAGTTTTCTCTTGATTTAGTTTTTTAATAAGTTTTGTAGATAACTCTCCATAACTTTTTTCATCTAAATTCAATGTCTTTTGAGTTGTTTCACTCTCATTATCATTTGCCCATGCCTTAAGTAACTTTAACTCTTTTTTTGTTAGTTTTACTTTAAGTACTTTTAAAAGTTCATCTTCTTCTTTTAGAGGATTGACCAATTTATTTATGTGTTTTTCTATCTCTTGTGTTAATGTTCTCATTTTATTCCTATTTTAAATTTAATATAAGTAGGTACCCAACTCCTGCTAACAGAATGGTACCAAAAAGGTTTAGTGTTATGTTCAAAAACGCATGCACATAGTCTCCAGATTCTAGTAAGAAAAAACTCTCTAAGGCAAATGTAGAGTAGGTTGTTAATGCACCTAAAATACCTGTTACCATAAATGTTTTAAGATTAGGAGAGAGGCTTGTGTTTAAGTGAAAGTATGCAAATATCATACCAATCATAAAACTACCTAAAAGATTTACAGTAAGTGTTCCTAGAGGTAGTGAGTGTGTAAAGTGCTTGTTTACAGTTATATTTATAAGTAGCCTTAAAGTTGCACCTATAGCACCACCACTAGCGACAGCGATTAGAGTTGCTAAGTTCATCATCTATAGCCTTTTGCATATTTTTATATAACTCATCAAACCAATCTTTTTGCTGTGTAGTAACATCTATGGTTGGTAAAAACTTATAGTGAACTGTTCCACTATGAGCTGTTTTGTTATGCTCATTTAGTACCCATTTACTACCTGTGATAATAACTGGTTGAACTTTAAGTTTTAACTTATTTGCTATCATATTTGTACCTTGTTTAAAAGGTAAAACTTCTTGTCCATCAGCTCTTGTACCCTCTGGAAATATAGCAACTGGTCTATTTTTCTCTTCAATAGAAAGTTTTATATCTTTTAAAAGTTTAAGTAGTCCAGATCTTGAGCCTCTATCTAAAGAGATCATATCTGCATTCTTCATAATATTCCCAAACCAAGTTGCATCAAAAAGTTCTTTTTTTGCAACCCAACTAACATGTCTTGTTTGAAGTGCTTCCCATCCTATTATGTCTATAATTCCTTGATGATTCATAATGTACATATCGGCATCATAATCCATCTCACCATCTTTTTCAACTTTAGCACCCATAAGAAAAAGGTTTACTTTATTGAATATATGTAATATTTCACCTTTATATTTTTTGAAAAAAAATGTTAGTGGTATCATAAATATAGATACAATAGCTACTATAGCAAATGAACCCCAATAAAATCTAATCTTCGCAAATGTCTTCATCTCTTATCCATCCTATTATCCCTTTTTTGTACTCTATTTTCTTATATTTTTCATGTTGACCTAGTAGATCAGTTTGTGTTTTTTTATCTATTTTAGTACTAACTGTACTAGTTTTTGTAGGTAATATATATAGTGAAGCCCCCTGTTTTACACATATCTTTTTATGAGGTATATAAAAAGTTAGAAGTGTTATAAGAGTTATTACTGCAAATACAAGATAGAAAATATCTTTTTTTAATAAAGACATAATAACAAAGAATATAAGTAAAAATATAAAAAGATATTTTTTAAGTAAATCAAAACTATCCTCTTTAGGATTTAAATCAGTTTGAGCTACTACGGTAGTATCTGCTATTTTTATTGGTATAACAAAGTAAGAGTATTGTCTTTTAATAGTATTGTAATATGTAAATCGAATGCTTCTTTTAGAATCTGGAACTACAAAATAAAATTCTGCTCTAGTTTTTGCATTCTCTCTTGTTAAGTGTTCAACTCCTGATTCTATAACATCATTTAATTTCATATCTTCAAGATTAGCTTCAAAAGCTTCTATAGATAATGTAACTAGATGATTCTTTTCATCATAATTTGAAACTTGTGAAATATCTATCTTCATATCGGCAGCCAATACAGAACTAAAATCATCTCTTTTTTCAAGTACTCCAAGTCTTACTAAGCTAGATTTTAATCTTATAGTAGAATTTTTACTTTTTATAAGAAGTTTAGGAATTTTTATATCTGATTTTTTTGCCTTAAAATAGAATGTATAGAAACTATCATCTCCATTACGAACCGTTAATGGTTTATCTGATAATGGTTTTATATCAGTACTATTTTCAAAGTTAAAACTAGGGGTCTCTTTGGTGCATTTAGATATGCAAATAACAGTAACTGGAAATACTTGATTTTCAAATACTACTTTTGGAATATAAGAGTACTTATATTCACTTTTTGAAAAAACAGTTGTTGTTAAAGCCAAAAAAAACCAAAATAAAATAGAGGTTTTTAAAAGCCTAGCATATCTTTTTAATGACATTATACTTCAAAGCCTTGTAGCATTTTTATGCCATCTTCTGAACCTAAAATCTCTTCTAAAGCTCTCTCAGGATGTGGCATAAGACCAAATACATTTTTAGCCTTATTGCATACACCTGCTATAGATGTTACTGAACCGTTTACTACAACTGGTTCCCCTTTTTCATCACAATAACGAAGAAGTATTTGACCGTTAGCCTCTAACTCTTTAAAACCATCTTCGTCTATGTAGTAGTTACCATCTGCATGTGCTATTGGTACATTTAAAACTTCACCATTGTCACATTTATTTAAAAATGCATTATCACTATTTATAACACATAAGTTTTGATGTTTTGAAATAAAGTGTAAGTTATTATTTCTCTTTAATGCACCTGGGAGTAAACCTGTCTCTGTAAGTATTTGAAAACCATTACATATACCTAGTACTTTTCCACCACTATTTGCATAACTCTCAACAGCTTTCATAATGGGAGAAAATCTAGCTATTGATCCTGAACGAAGGTAGTCACCATAAGAGAATCCTCCTGGGACTACTACAAGGTCAATATCATTAGATAGTGACTTATCTTCATGCCATACAAGCTCTGTAGTGTGACCTAATTTTTCAAATGCATATTGGGTATCAAACTCACAATTTGTACCGGGAAATCTTAATACTGCTACTTTCATTAATTTATCTCTATAGTATAGTCTTCAATGACTGTATTTGCAAGTAGTGTTTCACACATCTCTTTTACTTCAGCTTCAGCTTCAGTTTTATCTTGTGTATTTAGCTTTAAAACTATCTGCTTACCTATGCGAACATCCTCAACACCTTTAAAGTTTAGTGAATCTAATGCGTGGTGTGCTGCCTTACCTTGTGGGTCAAGAACACCCTCTTTTAAAAATACATTTACTACTGCTGTCATACTATCTCCTTATCTATTTTTTATTCTATCTAAAACTTGTCTATATGCTTCTGTAAGACCACCAAGACCTTCTCTAAATCTATCTTTATCAAGTTTTTCGTCTGTTTTTGCATCCCAAAGTCTAAAGTTATCTGGTGACAACTCATCAATTAAGATAATATTTCCATCTACATCTCTACCAAACTCTAGTTTAAAGTCAACAACTTTTATACCTAGTTGGGCATAAAAATCACTTAAGATAGTGTTGATTCTTCTTGCCATATATCTAATATAATCTAATTCAGAAGTATCTTTTACTAGGTTTAATATGAGACAGTGTTGGTCATTTAATTTTGGATCACCTAACTCATCATTTTTATAGTCAAACTCAACTAGTGTAAATGGTAGTACAGTTTTATCTTCTATACCAAGATTTCTACTTAGTGAACCAGTTGCAATATTTCTTACAATTACCTCAATGTAGATAACTTCTGCTTTTTTATGAAGCATATGGTTAGAGTCTTGCATCTCTATAAAGTGAGTAGGTATACCTTTTTCATTTAAATATTTGAAAAGTTCTGTAGATATTTCATTATTTAATGCACCTTTTCCCTCTTCACTTGATTTTTTTTCACCATTAAATGCTGTTAAATCATCTTTAAACTCAGATATATACATATTATTATCTTGAGTTGTCCAAATCTTTTTTGCTTTACCCTCATAAACAAGATTTTGTTTTGTAAGTGTTGACATTAGTTTTTTCCTTTATTTGTAATAATTAGTGCTTTGAGTATGTTAATTGCACTTTGAAGTTGATTATCTTTACTTAATTGTTCTTTAGTGACTAGTTTAGTATTTATGCTATTATTTGAGTCTGAATTATTGTTATCTACAATTTCTACTTTAATTGGTTGTGTTTTATTCGCATCTATTTTATCTAATTCACCTTGAAGATGTTTTTTTAAATCTTTCTCTTTTAACGATATACCATCTTCAACATATTCAACTTTAGCAAAACCAATAGGTATATCTGGTGTAACACCTTCTGCTTGTATGGTTCTTCCACTAGGAAGATAGTATCTAGCAACTGTAAGTTTAAGTGCTTCATTTTCACCTATTGGCATGACTATTTGTACTGAACCTTTACCAAAAGTTTTCTTACCAACTATTATTGCTCTATGAAAATCTTGTAATGCTCCCGATACAATTTCTGACGCAGATGCAGAACCACCGTTTACAAGTACAACTATAGGAGTTTTTAAGTCAGTATTCTCTTTTGTTGCCTTATATTTAGTATTTTCTTGTTTAGTTTTACCTTTTTGACTTACTATAACTCCATCATCTACAAACATATCAACTAAGCCAATAGCTTGATCAAGAAGTCCACCAGGATTATTTCTAAGATCTAAAATAATACCTTTTGTATTATTGTGTTCACTTGTAGCACTCTTTACACCTTCAACTACCTTTTGATCAAATGAAGTAACATGTAGATATAATATATCATCATACTTTTCTATGTTTTTTGCATATACGGATTGAATTTTAATAATATCTCTAGTAATTTTTATCTCAAGAGGTTTTGACTCATTTTTTCTTATGATTGTAAGAACAATATCTGTTTTTGGTTTTCCACGCATAATTTTAACTGACTCATCAATACTCATACCAAGAGTAGCTTTTTCATCAACTTTTAAAATAATATCACCAGATTTTATGCCAGCCTTAAATGCAGGAGTCCCATCTAATGGAGCAATAACTGTTAAGACACCATCTTTCATTCCTACTGATATACCTAATCCTCCAAACTCACCTTTTGTTTGTACTGTAAGCTCTTTATATGACTTAGTATCCATAAATGTAGAGTGGGCATCAAGGTTTGCCATGAGACCTTTTAGTGCCTTATCAATAAGTGTAGTAGTATTTATCTCATCTACATACTCTTGCTCTATTACATTTAGTATTTGTGTAAACTTTATGTATGCTTCAAGTTTATCTTTAGTACTAGATGTACTTATATTATTATCTTCAGCTTGTGCAAAAGAGCTAAACATATAAGCAGCAGTTACTGTAGAGATTAGACCTGCCACTATAACTTTTTTACTTTTTTTAATCATATATAAAATTTCTCCTGATAATTAGTTTATAATTTTATTGAAATATCAATAAGAGGTTGCTTTTTAAGTTGTTATTTTTAATACTCTAAACTCTTCAATACAGATATATTGGTATAATTTTAAATATATTGTTTAAAAAGGATAGCTAATGCAAGAGAAAATAGATAAAGTTATAGATACGATTGAAAACTCAGATAAAATAGATGTAGAGAGTAAACCACTTATTATAGAAAAAATAGAAGAGTGGAGAGAAGAAGATAATGCCGTAAATGAAATAGCAATTAGATTAGAGAACTGGTGGTTTGAAATAGAGCCTATATTTGCAGAGATGGGACTAGTTTAGTTAAATGGAAATTTTAACACAGTTTCACTATGAAAAAAAGTGGTCAAAAACTACCGAAAAAGAGGCATTAGATATTATTGAAAAAGAGATGCCTCAAACAGACCCAAATGGAACTCTGCTATATATTTTAGCAGAGATTAAAAAGGGTAAAATCATTACCCTTGGTGATTGCAAGTTTAAAATACCTTAGTCTCTTAGTTTATCTTTAGAGTCTATATAGTTTTAAATTTCATCTAAATACTTTTTAGTCAATCTGTAGACAATTTCTCCCACTCAAACCCACCAATATTTCTCTTATCTTCATCAAAGTTAATTCCTACTAAGTATATATCTTTACTCTCATTCATATATTTACTAGCATACCCTCTCTGCTTTATCTGCTCTAGGGCATTCTCTTTACCTACTTTAAACTCTACAATATAGATTTTACCATCAATCTTTACAGTTAAATCAATTCTACCTCTGTTTGTAACATCTTCACCAATAATATCAATACCTAAAGATTGTAAATAGATATAGACTATTGAAGCATAAAAGCCTTCATAGTGAGGTATGTCATTATTAGTGTAATTATTATAAGGAATAGATGAAAATATAGAGATAAAAGCATCTCTAAAGTTCTCTAAATTAGCTTCTCTTAAAGCTACTATGATTTTCTTCTTATCAACATTATAGTCTGTTTTTTTAAGTAAGCTATGTATGATGTAGTCATTAAATGACTGTTTAACCTCTTTGTTTGGTAGTCTAAGAGAGTACTCTATAATATCTAAATCTTCATCTATTATCATCTTATCAATAGTTAAATATCCTGCTTGGTAAAGTATTATCTCTAAATTTATATTTTCTATATCAAAACTATTTAAAAGCTCTTCACCTACTACTAAGTTAGAGAGTTTAGGTAAAAAGTAACTATTTTTTTCTATAAGTTTCATAAGAAATGTAGGAGTACCTGAACTGAACCAATAGTTTTTATATTTTTTACCTTTAGCAAAAAATTGTAATATATCAAAAGGATTATAGACAGGGTCTTTTAAAAAATTATAACCATTATACCACTCTTGAAGTTTATTTAAATCTACATCATCTATATACTCTTTAAATTCATTTTTGATATTTTGGTGCGTATAGCCACAAATATTACCATAAGGCTCATCTAACGATATATCTGTAAGCATATTAAGCCCAGAAAATATGGAAGCTTTAGAGAACTTACTAACACCTGTTAAAAATACAAATTTGATGTAAGCATCTGCACCTTTCATAACAGAGTACATCCCTTTTATGAACTCTCTATTGAGTTTAGATTGTTCTAGGTTATCAATAGTATCTAAAATAGGTCTATCGTATTCATCTATAAGTATAACTACTCTTTGGTTGTATTTTTTATAGCTTTCTCGTATAAGTTGTAAAAAACAGATAGATAGATTTTCATTATCTTCACAGACTATGCCTAATCTATCTTGATTGTTTTTAAACATATCATAGGCTGCTCTTTCAAGATTATCAGTATTTTGTAAGTTACCATCCCAACTTATTTTGATTACAGGGTAAGTAGTATCCCAATCCCACTTATCATAAATATACAGTCCCTCAAACAACTCTTTTTTACCCTCAAAAATGTTATGAAGAGTATCTAAAAAAAGAGATTTACCAAAACGGCGAGGACGAGAAAGAAAGGTATAATTATAACTCTCTATTAGCTCTAAAGCCTCTTTGGTTTTATCTATATAGATATAATCATCTTTTCTTATTTTGCTAAAAGTCTGTATGCCTATTGGTAGTTTTTTTAGTTTCATATTTATTCCATTAATTTTCTTCAACCTTCAATTAACTCTTTTTTATCAGTAGTTTGAATAGTTTTACCATTTTTTTCTACTCAGGTTTTGGATAATTCAAATAAAATTTAAATAAATATTATTTTTTATCTAAATGCTTTTTAAGTTCATCTATGGAGATGTTTAACTTCTTAGCAACCATTTCAACAGAGAGATTAAACTCTTTTATCATAGTAGTAGCTGTGTTTATGATACCTTGTGAAATACCTTGTGATAATCCTTGTGAAATTCCTTGTGATATACCTCTGTTAAACCCTCTCTCCATACCAATCTCATAACTAGGTAGATCTTCATACTTAATATCTCTTAACATCTCTTCAGCCTCCTTTAGTTTATTTTGTAAGTCTCTATTTGTAGATAGTGTCTCTAGGATTAACATATATTTACCTAGTTTATAGTTACTATCTTTTGTGAGTTCTTCTAGTCTTGCTAAGATATATTTTATCACTTTTTATCTCATATTAAAGATAGGATTTGCATTTTAGCCTTTATGAAGTATATATATCTAAATTGGTGCGATAGCAATCGCACCCTACTTGGGTGTTATGGTTATATGCCCTCAAGGGGTAGCCCCTCTTTTTTCATAGGGTATTGTAGCGTATTTATTTTGTAGGTGTTATTTTTATGTCATTTTGTTTAAAGAGTAAGATAGAAACTATGAAGGATTAGCTCTCTATAGGTTTGATACTACTAAATATTGGCAATGCCAAACCTACTTTTATTATAATTTAGGGCTGATTTACTACTTCTCTAACATTACATCTATAGAGAGTGCTTCAACATTGTTGGCAAACTCTTTTTTAATTTCGACACCTTTTACACCTACATACTTTTTAACTACTTCTATGATTTCTGCTTTTAATTCATCCATAAAAGGAAAATCATTTGTTGATTCTCTATCGGACATAATAGCTATAGTTAATCTATCTTTTGCAATAGTTGCACTTTTCTTTTTTCCTAACCATCCAAACATTATCTAAACATCCCTGTTAATTTTTTAAACATACCTGAGTTCATATTTTCTATATCTTTCATCTCAACACTATTGCCACATATACGAGATGCAATTCTCTGATATGCTTGACCTGCCATAGACTTTTTGTTAGTTATAATTGGCTTTCCTTGGTTAGAAGCATCAATTACTCCTCTATCTTCAGGAACTTTACCTAGTAGTTTAATATTTAAAATATCTAAAATATCTTCAGATCTTAACATCTCTCCACTTTTTACCATATCGGCTGAAATTCTGTTAATAATGAGAAACTTATCTACCTCTTCACCATCTTTTACTTTTTGTGACTTTGAGTCTAGTATGCCTATTGCACGGTCGGCATCTCTTATAGAAGATACCTCTGGATTAACTACTACTATGGCTGTATCTGCAAATTCAATAGTATGTTCATATCCACTCTCAATACCTGCTGGAGCATCTAAAATAACAAAGTCATATTCTGCTTTTAATTCTGCTACAAGAGCTTTTACTTTATCTGACTCTAAAACTGTTTTATCTTTTGTTTGAGAAGCTGCTAGAAAATGTAAATTTTCATCGGTTTTACTTTTTATTATGGCTTGTCTTACACTAGCTTCACCATTCATAACTTGAACTAAATCGTAAACTACACGGTTTTCCAATCCTAAAATCATATCTAAGTTTCTTTGACCTATATCGAAATCAACTACAATACACTTTTTAGAGTTTTTTGCAATACCTAGTCCTAAGTTTGCTGTAGCAGTTGTTTTTCCAACTCCACCTTTTCCACTGATTACTGCAATGACTATGCCCAATTTATATCCTTTTTAATTACTGGTGTTATATGTATTTTATTTTCTCTTAACTCTATACGATTTAGTTTGTTCTCTAGTAGTTTATTATCTACCTCTACACCATTAAAGACTATATTAGCTTTTGGTGAAACTGTTATCATCATAAAGTTACCATCACAACGAAGAGATCCTTCAACTACCTGAGTTACTATAAGACTACCTGTAGTTTTTATGGTTGCACCACTATTTACACGATTAAGTAGTAGTAGGTCACCATTTATGTCTATCTCTCTGCCACTTCTTATCATATTATCCATAACTGTTAAGTTACTATTTAATTTTTTAGAGAGTTTGTCTATATGCTCTTGAGCTTTTCTCATGTCTACTTGTGCTATTTGTTGATTTACAGCATTTTCTACTTTAAGCTCTTCAAGCTCTTTTTTTATATTATCATACTCTTTACTATCAATTTGATTGGTAGTAGAGAGGTTTAACTCCTCTTCAAGGGCTTTACGAGATCTTCCTTTAGGTAGAGTTATATTATTTATGTATTTTAACTTTTTCTCTTGAAGATAACTCTCTATTTCTGTACTAATTTCACCTTGAATAAGTATGAGGTGATCTTTAAAAAGAGGGTAGTGAGTATTGAAAAACTCTATAAATTTCTCTTCATTATCTACAGTTGTTTCGAGTACTTTTAGTGAATATTGCCTATTTTTCAAGAACTCTCCATATTTTAAATTTAAATGAAATTTTATCTTTTTTTCGTTGATATAATCATGAAATTAAGATTTAATTACGCCAATAAATCTTTAACTGACTTCATAGGGTCTTTACCCTCTTCAATCATAGCATACACCTCTGAAGCAATAGGTAAATAGAGTCCCTTATCTTGAGCTATTTTAAATAGGGCTTTTGAAGTAGGTACTCCCTCTGCTACCTCTCCTAAGTCTTTTAAAATTTCATCTATACTTTGACCTTTAGAGAGACCAAGTCCTACTCTGTAGTTTCGTGAAAGTTTAGAGCTAGCAGTTAAAAATAGATCACCAGCTCCACCTAAAGATAGAAATGTATCACTCTTTGCTCCAAAGGCTTCAGCAAAACGAGTCATCTCTACTAAACCCCTAGATATTAAAGCAGCTCTAGCATTGTTTCCTAAGTTGAAACCATCACAAACACCACCTGCTATGGCTATGACATTTTTGTATGCTCCTGATACCTCTGCTCCTACTACATCACTATCTACATAACCCTTTATGAAAGAGGGTAGGGCATCGGCATATTTTTTAGCTAAGTTAAGATTTGTAGAACTCATAATAAGTGCCGTTGGTAAAGACTTTTCTACCTCTGCTGCAAATGATGGACCAGAGATGTATGCTAGTCTATCTTCATCTATAAATGAACTATATATGTCGTTTAGAAAAGCACCAGTAGAAGTCTCTATGCCTTTTGCTGCTACTAAAATGTTTTGTCCTCTATCTTCAAAATTTTCCTCCATCCATTTACGAACAAATTGTGCAGGTATTGCCATAATAAGATATTTACAATTTAAAGCTTCATCTAAAGAGACAAAATTTTCTATGGGTTTTGGTGTTCTTGAGTGTATTACTACACTATTGTTTTGACTATAGGCATGATAGAGAGCTTTACCCCATTTTCCTGCCCCTATAACTGCTATTTTCATCTTATCTTTTTTATTAGGTATCATTGTTTTCTCCCTCTTCTATCATATCAATAAATCTATTAGCACTCTCTTCATACATATCAAAGATTTTGCTAACACCTGCTAGTATGAGTTTTCTATTGTCCTCTTTTGAGTCTGAAAGAGCCAATATTTCATCTTTAAAGCCACTAGAACGAAGTGTAATAGTATAGTAAACATTTAATGCTTCACTATTCATAGCACAAACTACTAAAATATTTTTAAGCTCTTTTATATTTTTTATATTAATATTATTCTCTTCATCTATTAATGAAATATTAGTAAAACCATTATTTTTTGCAAGTTCACAATTTTTAAGAGTATTATCACAAATATGTGGTTCAATGCCATTATCTTGTAATTTTTTACATAAATATTTACTTTTATGAGTATACCCAAAAAAGATAATTGATTTATTTTTACTATGTAATTTTAAGTAAGAGAGAGCTTTTGAGTCTATAACTGTATATGGCTCAAGCATATCATTTACCTTAGTAGCTTCATATTGCACTCTAAGTTTAGCTTGATTTATGCGAGTATATATGGTAGAGTTTCTTTTTACAGATTTTGCATTTAATATAAAGTATATATTGTCAATATCTGAACTTCTAAGAGTTAACATAGCTACAATGTTATTGTGGCTATATAACTCTTCTATGATTTTAACAGAAGAACCATCAGCACATATTGCCATATATCCATCTTTATGAGCTTTTTTTACTTTCTCTTCATCACTCTCTATAATGACAGGTTCATATAGTATATGTGATTTCAACTTATTGGCTATAGTCATTCCTAAATGTCCGTAACCATTAATAATAATTACATTATGAAGTTTAGATACATAGTTAATACTATTTGCATTTCTTAATTCATCAAATCTCTCAGAGAATGCTGCAACCATTACTGAAGTTACAAATGAAATCATAGCTATACCAAAAATTATACCAAACATTGATACAAGTTTTCCTATCTCTGTAACGGGGGATATATCTCCATAACCAACAGTAGATACAGTAACTAAAGCCCAATAAAGAGCATCAAGATAAGAGTTAATATTTTTATTAATTCCAAACTCAAAAATGTAGAGTAGTGAGCCTAAAGAAAATACTATACCTAAAAGAAAGTATGCTAGAAATCTAAACTCAAACTGTTTTTTAACTAGTGCTTCAAATAGACTTGATGTTCCACTCATGTATTTATATAGTTTAAGTAACCTTATAATTCTAAAGTCAGGAAATATTGCAACAAAGTCAATAATAGCTGGTATAGAAAATATATATTTTATTTTTGGTTTTAGTAGTGCAACATAGTCAAGTTTAGTGTTGTTTTTAGTTAACTCAATAATATCTTTACGCATATCATTTTTAAGCCAAAGTTTTAAAACATACTCTAAAGAGAAAATTATAGTTACAAAATATAGTTCAATATCTATAATCCACTCTGGAATATCTACAGTTTTTCCTACTATAAGCATGCTAATTGAACCTATAATAAGAACTATCATGAAGTAGTCTAGGTAGTTTTTATAAGAGTATCTTGTATCATTTAAAAAAAGGTTAAAAATGTATTTTGTTTTTTTATACTTAGCAGAGCCTTCTAAGTAGTAAGATAGTTTTATGAGAAAATTTTGCATCTATTACCACCTATGAGAAGATGTTGTGAGAACAACATCTTATTTTTATTAAGCCAATCTCTCTTTTAAAAGTTCATTTACTTTTTGAGGATTTGCAGAACCTTTACTAGCTTTCATTGTTTGACCTACAAAGAAACCAAAGAGTTTGTCTTTTCCACTTTTATACTGCTCTACTTTTTCAGGATTGTTTGCTAGTATCTCATCTATGATGGCTAAAATAGCACCATCATCACTAACTTGTGCAAGACCTAGCTCGTCTATTAGAGCATCAATATCACGACTTTCATTATCCATCATAAAGTCTAAAATCTCTTTTGCACCTTTACCAGAAATGCTATTGTCAGTGATTTTAGATACAAGAGTACCTAAAGTTTTAGCATCTATAGGGCTTGTTTCTATGTTGAAACCAGCTTTATTTAGACGACCTAAAAGCTCAGAAGTAAGCCAAGTAACTGCTGTCTTAGCTACTGCTCCATACTCTAACATCTCTTCAAAGTAGTATGCCATCTCTTTAACTGATGTAATTACAAGAGCATCTGCTTTTTTGATGTTAAGATCTTCTACATATCTTTTTACTTTAGCATCTGGAAGTTCTGGTATTTTCTTTGCCTCTTCTACCATCTCGTCTGTTACTACTAGTGGACGCAAATCAGGGTCTGGGAAGTAACGGTAGTCAGCTGCTTCCTCTTTACCTCTCATAGACTTTGTTACACCCTCTTCAACACTCCACAGTCTGGTTTCCTGACAAACCTCTTGTTCATAAATACCATCTTCATAAGCCTCTGTTTGTCTCTGTACCTCATAAGCAATAGACGCTGCTACAAACTTAAATGAGTTTATATTTTTTATCTCCACTCTTGTACCAAACTCTTTTTGACCTTTAGGACGAATAGATACATTTACATCACATCTAAAAGAACCCTCTTGCATGTTTGCATCGGAAATATCAAGGTATCTAACTGTAGAGTGTAACTTTTTTAAGTATGCTACAGCTTCATCTGAAGACCTCATGTCTGGTTCTGATACTATCTCCATTAGAGGTGTGCCAGCACGGTTAAGATCAACCTTAGAGAAACTACCCTCATGCATGTTTTTACCTGCATCTGCTTCAAGGTGTGCTTGTGTCATACCTATGCGTTTTTGAGTTCCATCTTTAAGATCAATAAATATTTCACCCTTTTGTACTATGGCTTTAGTAAGTTGAGTAATTTGGTAAGCTGATGGACTATCTGGGTAGAAGTATGATTTTCTATCAAATATTGATGAGTGGTTAACATTTGCATTTATAGCATAACCAAATCTCATAGCTTTCATAGCAGCTTCTTTGTTAACTACAGGCAATGCACCGGGAAGTGCCAAACAAGTAGGACAAGTATTTGTATTTTGATGCTCAGCAAAAGAGGTAGGGCAAGAGCAAAAGAGTTTAGTTTTAGTATTGAGTTGAACATGAACTTCAAGACCAATAACGGTTTCAAACATAGTAAAATCCCTTATAAAATAATTAAAAGGATTATATCGTTTTGGTACTATAAAAGAGTTTATGTATCATAATATTGATATTTTCAATACTTTAGAGTATAATCATTCTATCAATATATGGAGTTATCTATGAAAGTACGAGTCTATTACGAAGATACAGATGCAGGGGGAATAGTCTATCATACTAACTACATTAAGTACTGTGAGAGGGCTAGATCGGAGGCTTTTTTTTCTAAGGGCATAGTACCTTTAGAGAGTGAAAAGAGTGGGTTTGTTGTACGAAATATAGATGCCAACTTTTTAGCTAGTGCAAAGTTAGGTGACATGCTGAGTATTGAAACAAAGATTATAACTACTAAAAGTTCTTCTATAACACTACTTCAAGAGGTTTGGCTTGAAGAGGTAAAACTCTTCTCTATGGAGATTCTTTTAGTTTATGTAGATAATGGAAAGATAAGAAGAATTCCAAAAGATTTTAAAGAGTTATTTGAAAATATAGCTAAGAGTTAAACTCTTAACTATCTTACTTAAGTACTATGGGTTAGGTACTGCTCTATATTGTAAATCTCCACCCTCATAAAATGGTTCAAACCAAGTATTATCACATCTTTTATAGTTGATGTTATTGACTCTAATTGTTTCACAACTTGAAGACATAGAAGCTGATGAGATGATTGTACCAACTGCTACTGCTGTAAGCATAGCAAATGTAAATCTAGCTACAGGATGGTAAGTTCCTCCATAGTAGTAACCTCCACCATGGTGAAACCCTGCATGTCTTCCATGATGATGTCCTCCACCGTGATAACTTCTATTTACATTTACATTAACATTACGGTTCACATTTCTATTAACATTACGATTACTGTTTCTGTTTACATTTCGGTTACTGTTACGATTTCTATTTGCAGATCTATTTCCCGAGCGTCTTGCTCCACCTCTTCCTCTTCTAGCTTCTGCACTATTTAGCAATGATATACTCATGCTACTAGGTATGTAAGATGCTAAAGTATTTTTGTTACTACTCTTCTGTATTGTAATAGATGGAGAAAAGAGTCCCATAAACATAGCGACTACTATAAATTTTGTTAAAGATATACTTTTATTTTTAGAATTTATCATTTTTTTCTCCTACTTAGCTGGTATAATTGATATATTTGAAGCATTTTTTGGTGCATTAAACACAAAAATACTATCTGAAAAATTAGGAGTTATATCCCAGTTTACTACAATATCTGTTTTACCACTTGATGGTGTAATGATTGTAGCAGCGCGTATGAGAGGTGTATCTGAATTTTCAATCCACAGATGCACAGTTGATTTTTTATGTTTAAATGCAATGTAGTTACACTCTACACCGTAAACATCTCTTGTACCAAAGTATTGTACTCTTTTAATTTTAACTACTTTAGTCATATCACTTCTCATAAGAGTAGCAAGAGGCATAGCAATACCCAATTTTCTACCTATATATTCAAGTGTTTTATTTATATTCTTTTTAGTCTCTACAGTTGCATAGTACTTCTCACTATTGTCTATCATAGTAAATTTACCATCAGACAAGTAACTTGTTCTATCTATAAATTTACTTTTGCTGTCTACTCTAAACTTAGAAGGTCTATCTATTTTAACAGATGATTTTCTAGCTAAAGTCATAGAACTATCATAATCTTCTACTTTATCTACTACAGTAGCTTCAAATGAGTACTTTTGAAGAGATGCTAAATATGAGTAACTATTACTCAATAACTTTTTTGCATTTTTTTTAACCACTTGTTGAGTAGAAACTTCTGTTTTACTATCTGCTATGGCAGAAGTTGTAGTCATAAGAGCTACTACAGATAAAACAGTAACAATATTTTTTACATTTATCATATTTTCTCCTTATTTAATGCTATTTAGCATTTTAGAAATTGCATACTCAAGACGCTTTTTTCTCTCTTCTTTAGGAAGGTTTTTAGCTTCTGCTTCTGCTGTTGAGATCCAAATAATTTTACCATCTTCAGCGTCTATGAGCATGAGAACTAGTGCAGCTTCTGGTGATTTTTCTATGGTCTCTTTACCATTTTTATCGAGTTTTGTTTTTACTGCTTCTCTATCAACTCCACCAAGATAAGCTATAAAAAAGTCAGGATTTTTAGAGACTACAGTTTTTCCTTTCTTTGCCATATCTTTGTTTATGATACTCTCAATACTAGCAGAAACTTTTAAATCTTGCATTATATTTTCTTGAGTAATATTTTTGGCTACTCCACTACCCTCTACATACTGATATGTTTTATAGCCAGATAAATCAACCTTTTGAGACTGCTCACTATTTACTTTTATGTCATTAGTAGAAACACAAGCAGACAGACCAACAAGTGCAAATGCCACTAAAGAACTCTTTAATATTTTAACCATATATACTCCTAGTATTAAGTTTTATCTAAATTATTATAGTTTAATAATGTTTAATTTATGATATATATCTGCATATATTATAAAATTTTGTTATTTACTATAAACTAAACTTCTAAAACAAGCTTAACTGGGCAGTGGTCACTACCCATAACTTCATCTAAAATATCTACATGCTCACATGAAAAAGCTTCACCCTTAACATCTGTGTAGAGTGCTACTCCCGATTGCCCTTTATTTGATGATGAGTTAATACTTGTAAATTTATAATTTCTTTCAAA
>Ga0256827_10000353_pt1 | contig 27917 bp, 26 predicted proteins | sample CV84metaG_FD_185977 | JGI IMG/M metagenome (GOLD analysis project Ga0256827, IMG submission 185977) | Hydrothermal vent microbial communities from East Pacific Rise, Pacific Ocean - CV84 | ecosystem: Environmental > Aquatic > Marine > Hydrothermal vents | place: Pacific Ocean: East Pacific Rise...
AAAAGGTTTTAGCCCTAAAGCTAATTTAGAAAATCTTGATTTAGAGATGATTTCATATAAATATGAGTTGTCTGGTGCGAATATTATGAACGTAATTCGGCTTGTCTCTTTAATGGCGATTAATAGAGGTTCTAACGTAATTGAGATGGATGATATTGTTTTGGCAATTCGGCGTGAGAAGTATAAGGAAGGGAAGATAGTGTGAAAAAGATATTTATATTTTTTAGAGTAAAGGAAGAATAATGGAAAAAGTATATGAGAAAAAACAAAAAAACCCATTGCTTCAGAAAAAGTCAAATGGTGGAACAGTTTCTAAATCTATTGATCAAAGTGTTCGACAACAAAAAGCACATGTTGTACAACGTAGGCGTTCTTTGGGGAGAAGAGAAAAGATTCGATATACATTAAAAAATCAATTTTATGGGAGATTAAATGATTTTGATAGCGATAAAAATAGTCTTTTTTATGAAGCTAAAGAGTCTTTGAAAGATAAATTATCAACATTTTCAAATGTTATTAATGCTAAAAATATTAGTAGGTATGTTCTTTTTTATATTAAAGAGATACATAAAAATATTATTCTTGTTCCTCAGGAAACTTATAATTATGCAATTTCTGTTGATATTTATCCTGATAGTAATAGATTTGAAGTTAGTGTAAAATTAAAAAATGAACAAAAGTATAAAAAAATAGGATTGAATGCAAAGCGAAAAGAAGAAGAACTCTTCGCATTTGAAAAAAAAGATAAAGCTCAACGTAAAGCCCAAAAAGAGGCAGATTTTAATTTTAAGTATGAAAAAATTTATGATAGTAGAATGGAATCAATTCTTCCTTCTGTGTTAGAAAGAGCAGCTGAAAAATTTAGAAAAAGATATGTTCTTCTTGAAAATGAAATTTATCAAAGTTATGATTCTTATCGAGAAAGATATGATAACTTTAGTACTATTGGACGAATTTCAGCAGCAGCTTCCTTAAACTTTCGAAAACCAAAATTAGATCACTATTGGTGGAATGCATTAAAAAACTGTAAAAAAATGGCTCAGCAAGAAGAGATATTGTTATTTCATTGGAAGCATGATGAACTTATAAAATATATAAAAGAAGATTCTGTTCCTGAATTACCATATTTTATCAAAGAAAAAATTGACCAACCTAAAGTATTAGATGAATGGATTAGAGGTAGAGGCACAAATTATATGATTAAATATAGTATGGCAATGTATGGACAAGGGTTATCAGATAGGTTATTTGATATCGAGTATGAGATGAAAGAAGGAGAAAGACTTTGGAATACATGGGTAGAAGAATCAGTTAAAGGGGCAGGAAGAGTTGTGACAGGTTTAACCATTGCTAAAAATGCAGGGGGAGTAGCAGCAGGTACAATAGGAACAATCACAGGTGTTCCTGCAATAGGTATTGCTTATTCTATGGTACAAGAAGGTGCTAGTCAATCAGGAGAATATTTAGCTGGTTCCGATAAAGCTTTTAATTTGTGGAAGATAGGAAAGGCAGGATTACTAGCATATTTTGGAGCAAAGGTAGGAGATATAGGAAAAAGATTATCTATTATTGTTGATGGTGTAGAAAAAACTATTCCCCAATCGTGTATGGCTAAATTTTTAATTGACTCAACTGTTGCTGAATCCATTAAGTTTATTGATGATACTGCATCTAAAAATAAAACACCTGATGAGATAATTTCACTGTTAGTTGAGCGTCCTAGTGTACAGAATGTCTTCCAGTCAATTCTTACTAATTGTAAATAAAAAGGAAAACCCATGTCAACTTCATACCAAGAAGATTACGAAAAAAGAACACAAAATATAAAATTGGATGTAAAAAAAGTAGAAGAGCAATCTTTAGCACAAGATGTGCCTCTACTTGACGAGTTGCATCATCTTTGGGTTATGGGCGAGATGGATGACTTTTTTAAGAGGCTTAGTCGTGCTGTATCCGAAGGTAAAATTGATGATAAGATTTTAGAGTATCTTAATAATAGATTGAAAGGTAAAGTATTAGAAAAAGCTTTAGCTTTAATAGGAGATTCAAAAAGTAAACTAAAACTCTCTAATTCTGTTGGAAGAGGTGGAACAAATCTTAAAACAGATGTGAAACTGGTTCAAACTCTTCTTAATCATGCTCATATTAATAAAAAAAATTTAAAAGTAGATGGTAGTGTTGGAGCAAAAACGATTGCTACTATTTTAAAATATCAACGAAAAGTTGTTGGACTGGCTAAACCTGATGGAAAGATTGATGTAGATGGTAAAACATTTAGGATGTTATTAAGTAAGAGTTCTCCTATAAAAAGTAGTGTTAGTAATGTAGTAGAGAAGATAGAAGATGGTAATACTTCTTCTATAAAATTTGGTAATTCTGCTAAAAGAATTGTCTCTAAAAAAAGTCTAAACGTTATAAATAAAGCAGTAGAAGAGGCAGGGATGGATGGTGCTATGATTACGAGTACCATACGAAGCCCAGAAAAACAGGCACAAATAATGTATAAATATGCTTCTATTGATTTAGCAAGTCAAAAGCAACTCTATGGTGCCACAGGAGATAAGGTTTTAACTGTTTTTGAAGCCAATTTGAAAAAGAAAAGTAAAGATGAGGTTATCAAAATGATGGTTAAACGAATTGAAGAATTAAGTATTGGAAGTAAAAGAGTTTCACGACATTGTGTAAGTCCTGCCCAATACAGTAGAAATAATGTTATTGACATCGGTGTGCATTCCACCAAAGCCGTAGCAGGAGCTACTTTTGACCAAAAAGCGTTTACCTCTGCTTTAAGACGTTTAGAGAATGAGGGATTTATTGAAAAGTTTATTGATGAGACCAAAAAAGCCAATACAACGTGGCATGTGGAGATTAAACAGTAGAAAAATTGAATATATGATGAAAGGTATATGATGAATGAATATGAAAAAGAAGAAAATATATTAGAGAATAATACTCAACAAGTAGAAAATAAAGGACAAGTATCAGAGGAAGTCTCTATGACACCATTGATGCAAAAGAAGTCAATAGAACAACAGTCTCTTTTTAATAATCAAGTTATCCAAAATAAAGATTCGGATAAAACTGAAAAAGAAAGTAAAAAAATAACTAGTCAACAACTATTAAATTTATCAACTAGAGATATTCAGTATCTAATTAGTTTACTTGGAGGTATGCCAGGAAAATCGTATGCAAATGAAACGATGGAACAAAGATATGCCGAAATCGAAAAATTAACACAACTTTTAATAAAAAATAATTTATATGAGCCTAACCCTCATTTTTCTTTAAAATCTCTTGATCCAGATGAAATTATATTAGATAATCTTCCTTATGGAGGTATCTACCAAGGTCCTAGAAAAGGTCAACAGAGAGAAATTAATAAAAGAGTAGCTACACGAGAGCTTCAAACTTATGATAATGTAAGAGCAAATATAGGTGGAGTGGTAGGTAAAGTGATAGGTGGGCATAGAGGATCTGACATCGGAGTATGGATGTATAGCTTAATCGATAGGAGAGGAAATTTACTTGAAAAGAAGAATGATTTTTCTGCAATAAGAGCTGGAAATCAAAGAGCTGGAAATCAAAGAACTGGAATAAACCAATATTAAAAGTTATTAGATTTTTAAAAGAAAAGAGAAACAATGATAAAAACAGATAAAAGAGAAAAGTTTATTAAACGATTAAATATCTCTAAAGTAAAAATATTTAAGCAATTGGATTTAACTAGAAACAGTGTTCAAGTTGATAAAGGTTTAGAGATAGATAAGTTATTTGATGAGTTAAATAAGAAGTATTCTATAGGAGCAAAGAAAAATTTAGACTATGTAAAAATGGAATTTAAGAAATTTTATGAATAGTAATAAAGGATAAAATTATGGAAAAGGTACAAAAAAAAGAAAATACAATTCAAAAAAAAGATAAAAATAACAATAATGGAGAAATCTCTCAATTAGTTTCGTCTACACCCTTAATGCTAAAAAAATCTAGTGAAAATCAAATAGCATTTGGTAGAGTAAATACGCTACAAAAAAAAGAAAATAATACAGGATTGCCTGATAATCTCAAAAGTGGAATAGAATCTTTGTCTGGACACTCTATGGAGGATGTTAATGTGCATTATAATTCATCACAACCTGCTCAACTGAATGCCCATGCTTTTGCACAAGGTTCAGATATTCATGTGGCTTCAGGGCAAGAGAAACATTTAGCTCATGAAGCATGGCATGTGGTTCAGCAGAAACAAGGAAGGGTTCAGCCTAATCGTCAGATGAAAGGAGAAGTTAATGTTAATGATGATGAGGGCTTAGAACATGAAGCTGATGTAATGGGAGAGAAGGCTTTACAAATGAAAAGTCTTTCTTCTGATTCTGATAAAGAGAACAAATCAAATACTAACTCTTTTGTTGTACAAAAATTTGAAGCAGATGAACATAAAAAATTAGGAGGTTTTGAAGGAATAGCTGATTTAAAAAATCATATTGAAACGGCAGAAGGAAAAAAATGGTTGAAGAAGTTAGGTTATACAGATAAGCAAATCCGACTATTGAATATAAAAATTAAACAAGATCCAGCTTTGCTTGAACGTAAGTTGAAAACAAAAAAGGCACTTTTATCATATGGAGATGCAACACTCCTTATGGGAGATTTATTTGGGCATGTGAATAGATTAATTAATGCCCCACAAAGTATGGTAGATGAGATGAAAGATGCTAAAAGTACAGCAGATTATCAAAAGGCATCTAATGGAAATTATTTGAAGTTGGCGAAGAAGAACAGTTCTCATTTTGGACGAGAAGCTAAACAAAATTGGGAAGAGTTACATCTAGAGGCAATTTCTGATGCGTATTTCTCAGATAATGAGGCATTCGAATTGGCAATGGTCAAAGAAAATGCTGCTGCACATTTTATGACGGATGCATTTTCTTCAGGACACTTATTTGATAAAAATACTTTATTGGCACATATCCTTATTTATTTAGAGCGTTCAAAAGATGTCGCATCCACAACAGGACTATCCACTATGGCTAATATAATTAAATCATTAGGAAAAGAGGAATATAGTCAGTTAATTGTTAAAATAATTCATGATGAGTTAAACAAAAATGGATTTGATATAGAAAATGGAAGAGGATGGAGGTGGAGAGCTTATGGAGATAATCATCTAAAAGAGTCAGCAGAGCATCAAAATACTATTACTTTAGCTGTTTTTGAATCACGAACCCAAATAATTAAAGCACGAAATAAAAAAATAACTCCCAAAGAGGTTGAGCATATTGGGCTATTGTTTCCTAGCGAACAAACAATAGTGAATGCAGAACAGAAAGCTATATCTTTAATTCCTAAAGCAGTAAAAAAATTACCTGAATTATTACCTACTTTTGGAAAAGATACGATGGCAGGGATAGGAAAAATACCTTTTCTAAATAAAATACCTATTATTGGAGACATCTCTCCTTATATTCTTTCAGGGCTTATTCGTGGAGGACTTAAAAGTGCTAGTGAGTCAGATAATGCAGACTCTTTAAAACTTAATTTTATGTTAAATGACATGCTGTTTAAAAAAGGAAAGCATAACGATGTCTATTTACAATATGAGCATCGATTTGATGAAGGTAAGAGAGATTCCAAATTTTTAAAAGATAATCTTTCTCTAAACATTGATTTTTAAGTAAATTATAAAAGGACGGAAATTATGGAAAAGGTACATAAAAAAGAGCATACAATTCAAAAAAAAGATAAGAATAACAACAATGGAAAAATCTCTCAACTGACCTCTACTACTCCTTTAATGTTGAAAAAATTAGATAAAAATCAAAAGGCATTTGGTGGAACTATAATTCAAAGAAAATCAGGTGTAAAAAGAAAAGTTACTAACAACAGTATTACAGAGACGGTTTTTGTAGAAGTTTCAAAAAAAGTGCCATCCACATATGTTGAGGTAGAATTTAAAGGAGCTTATAATGTTGCTGTACAATTTAGTAAACTGGAACGGCAGAATAGTCAAGAAGATATTTCTGTAGAAATGAATCCTAAAAATGATTTAACGATAGAGAGTGCTTATTCAATTTATAATGCTAAAGAGGCAGGAAAAGCAAAAATTAACAAAATGATTGATACAGGTATTGATAGAGGTGGTTTTAGGGTAGATAAGATAGAAATTCTTTCACAATACGAGAATAAAAAAGAGGAAAAAGAAGACTCTGTGGCTACAGGAGTTAAATTGATATTTCACAATAAGCAAGAGATGGTTGTGAAATTAAATCTTGTTAAGTTAGCCAAGGGAGAGATTGCTGTGTTGGGATTAAATGTAGAACAGACAATTCCTTTTCCTAATGTAAAACTATGGGGAAACGATGCTTATTCTCTTATTGGAAAAGGAGAGATTAAACTATCAGGAGAGGTTACACCTCGGTGGATGCTATAATGCAAGAGATAGGGAAAAAAGGTCTCTTAAAAGGAGGAGAAAACATATTCAGAAGTTTTGTATCAGGTATAACGGTAGAGGGATTGATTGCTTCAGGATTTTTGATGGGTGGAGCAGTTACTCTTTTTTCAGCTGGTATGGCGATTAAAGATATTGATGATATTGATAGATGTTCTAAAAATGCAGTTAAAGCATTGAATGACTTTTCAACAGCTTATTGCAGTTCTTTTGGTATTCCTCCAACATCTGCTAATAAATCTTCATTTATGTTTCAAACAGGGAAAAATATGGGAGTTTCAAATTTAAGTGGGATTATACACATGATTCAATCAAATCCTATTTTTTCTGCGTATCATTTTACAAGAGAAGAACTAGAACCCGGTATTGTTGCTAGGATTCAAGAACAAGCACCACAGTTATATACAGCAGTACACAATAGATATAAAAAATCTCTATATGAATTATATGTTTTAGCGTTTTATAATAAGAAAAAAGAAGAGAGTTGGGGATTCACAGAATCGAAAGATGCTTATGCTTATAGAGAGGCTAAACATGTTGCTTATCGTCTTGGTCTTTCTCCATCTTTTTTACATAAATAATATGACTTTATGAGTACATAACAAGGCAATAATATGCAAGAAAAATTAGTCCCAGAGATAAAAATATCGGTAAATGGAAGTAAGCTTGAACAGAAAATGATAGATAAACTTCTTAGTTCTAAAGTGAGTTATAGTTTGGAAAAGTCTGATATGTTTGTTCTCTCTTTTAATGATGCAGACCTAAAGATTCAAAATAAGAAAGTTTTTGACTTAGGGCAAACTGTTTTAATAGAATTGGGATACAACAACAAATTTTTTAAAATGTTAGAGGGCGAAATTGTTCAGATGAAGTATACCTATGCCTCTGGTACACCGATTACATTAACCTTAGTTGGATTTGATAAGATGTTTCGATTGAGCCGTACCAAACATTCACGAAGCTTTAAAGAGATAAAAGACAGTGAAATAGCAAGAGAAATAGCACAAGAGTTGGGTTTAGACTCGGATATTGACTCTACTTCACAGCAGTTTCCTTATGTGTTTCAAAACAATCAGTCCAATTTGGATTTTTTAAAAGAGCGAGCAAGGCGTATAGATTATGAGGTTGAAGTAGAAGAGAATAGACTGATTTTTAAAAAAGCACGTCATGAGAAGAGAAAACAGAGTGTGGATTTGATATGGGAAAAAAATCTTATGGAGTTTCATCCTACCATTGATGCTACGAAAATAGTCTCTGAAGTAGAAGTTACAGGATGGAATCCTGCTGAAAAGAGGCTTATAAAAGGAACTGCAAAAGCAGGGGATGAGACAAAATCAATAACAGGAGAGAGTGGTTCAAGTAGTTTAAAAGGAAAATTTACAAATATGGACTCTAAAATTTTTAAAGTAGATATTCCTATACGAACACAAAGTGAAGCTGATAATTTGGCTCATGCTCGACTAAATCAATTGAATATGGAATACATAACGGGTTATGGGCTAGCCGTGGGAGAGCCTAAAATTACAGCAGGGAAAATGATAAATATTAAAGAGATAGGCGATTTGATTAATGGCGAATATTATGTGGTCTCTAGCGAGCATATTTTTAGTAGTCAAGGGTATAAAACGTACTTTGATGTAAAACGAAGTGTCTTTAAATAGATACGATAAAGAATAAAGAATAAAGGATAGATAATGGGTATAGGTGTATGTAATGGTGCAATGTTAACATGCAGTTTTGGAATGGCTCCAAGTAGCATGATAGTATTACCAAAAAACAGAGTAATGATGGAAAATATGCCAGGGGCAAATATAATGGACAATATTCCACTGGTCAACATTCTTCCTTTTGGAATGTGTCAATCTCCTTCAAATCCTGCTGTTATCGCAGCAACCTCTGCTGCGATGGGTGTGTTCACTCCTGTTCCTTGTATGCCAAATACAGTTACCCCTTGGACTCCTGCAAAGCCTACGGTTTTACTTGGCAACATGCCTGTTATCAATAACAGTTCAATGTTGAATTGTATGTGGTTAGGGATGATTACGGTAAGTAACCCAGGGGAAACGTCAAATATCGTTTAAAGTTTATATTCAAATATAAAAAAATGAATTTTAATTTGCAATGTGATATAATAATTTAAAATAATAAAGGTTTATAAATGTTTAAAATAATAACTCTTACAATACTGTTTGTATTACCTGTTTTTTCTGAAAGTGCTTTTGCAAATTTCAAAGAAAAAGTTCCTTTTGTTGTTGATGTTGAACTGTCTCACTCCTCTATGCAACGAAGTATTGCAGGAAATGTGGATAAGGTAGAATCAGAGGTAAAAGATGTTACATATGCTACTGTTTTTGCTACATTATTTCCCGATACGTATGATGTAGAACTCAGTTATTCACAGAGTATTCGGCAGAATTTGGATAAAAATCTTTATAACCCATTGAACAATAGTAACAATGCTAAACATTTTTCTATCTCTATGGTTCCTTATTATAATGAAGTCTATGGTGGTTTAGGAATTTTCTATACAGAGTCTGAACAGAATGGTCAATATAAAAATAAAACAGATAAAACGATGCGTTTATCAGAATATTTTATTACTGATAGAATTCGTTTTAGACAAATTGCAGGTACAGAGACACTAAAACCAAACCAAAGTTTTCAATCAAAAGAAAAATTTAGTTATTTAGGTATAAAATATTTGCTTCCTAGCTATGAATACTTGCCTAAAGGAGCAAATATTTTTTATTCTAAAATGGATAGGGATTCTGTCTATTTTGGTACAGTAGGAACAGGTAATCATTTAATTCGTGTCTCTAATGATGGCGAGATGTATGGTATTGGTTTACAACGTTCTATGGATGAATTGCCTGTAGGTAAAATTTCTTTACATTTACTACAATTATCAAAAGGTAAATTTGATGGGTTTCCTTCAATTAAGCTTTCAGAATACACAGCAGGAGTCACTTATAAAGCTAAAGATTGGTATTTAAAAGTGGATGGGTTAATTTATGTTGCAGAAGAATTTTCACATAAATTTACAAAAGTAAGTTTAGATGTACCAAAACATACCGATGTTATGGCAACGGTTCATCTTGGAACGAGTTTTTAAGATGTTTAATAAAAAAATAATAGCTATGATACTATTAGGGCTAAGTACAAATAGTTTTGCTGAGGAGATACCTTTTTATTTTTATCCTGAAGCTCAGGAGAAAGAGGTTAGCTTTGAAAATAAAGGAGAGTTAAAAGTCTTTTTTAAAGACAGAGAGGGGCTAAGCTCTGAAACGTTAAAAGGAAAATATTGGAATAATCAGTATGGATTAGAGTCTACCTCTCGACAAGAATTTTTAAAAGAAGTAAAAACTCTTATTAAAAGTAAAAATGGTACATTTCTATTTCATGGAGATGACTATCTTTTCTTTAAACTTTATGATAAAAAGAGTCTCTATTGGGGAAAAATTGTCTATTTTAAAAATAGATACGAGATAGAACTCTTAGAAGAAAAATCATTAGTGATGAACAGCTCATTAAAAAACATTATTTTAAAAAATCTTAAATTTGATTCCAATAAAGCCACCTTGCAAAAAGGTGCTGAAGGGGAGATTGAGAGGATTTTCCAGTTTTTACTTGAAAACAGTAGCTATGTTGTTGAGATACAAGGTCATACAGACAGTTCGGGTAATAATAAAGCCAACTTAGTGCTTTCACAAAAGAGAGCAAATCGAGTTAGGGATGCATTAATTGAAAAAGGAATTGATAAAGATAGAATAAAAGCTAAAGGGTACGGGGAAACACTCTCTATCGCTGATAATAATACGAAAGAAGGACGACGAAAAAATCGTAGAGTAGAGTTAAAAGTTCTTTCTAAATAAGTACTCTATAGAGTACTTATCATGGTATCAATAGAGGCAATATTTTTATTAATCTCTTGTGTATAATTTTTAGAATTTTTCTCTAAAAGAGCAACACTTTTTAGAATTTCTTTTTTGTCTTCTTTGGTATATTCATATTCATTTACTTTGGTTTTTGAAAAAGCAATTTTTTTGGATACTTGACTGTTTTTACTAAGAAGCTGTTGTAACCTTTTTTTCTTATCTTGCAGTTTTGTTTTGATAGCTGTCTGTTTTAGGGTTTTTTGACTCTCTTTTAGCTCTTTATCTACTTTTAACTTTTCAATTCTTGTTTGCATAGAAGTTAATTCTGCTACAAGCTGACTGTTTTTCTCTTTAAGTTCACTAGACTCTTCATCAATTTTAAGTATATTCACGATTAACTCTTCTTCTTTAGCTTTATAGCGTTTTTGCATATCAGAGAGTTTTTTGCCTACAAAATAACCACTGGCATTTCCCCCAAACTTACTTGCTCTTAGAGCTTTCCCTATATTTCCTTTTGTTCCTAGTAGAGTGAGTGTCCCAACCAGTACTTTTCCTACAAAAGAACTTTCACTTATTGTCTCATTTTGTTTTTTTGGAGTCTCTTTTTTTATAGACTTATTGGAGCAACCAATAAAGAGAGAGAGAGAGAGAAGGAGTGGAATTGACAATATTTTTTTATACATTATAATACCCTTTTTCATATTTATTAGTTATAATATATTATAATATATTGTCACTTTGAAAAGGATTTTTTATGAAACTTAAGTACATACTACTCTCTTTAATAGTCTCTACATCTCTTTATTCAGGAGATGTTTTTAGCATAGATGTAAAAAATGAAACAACACCAGATAGTTTTAGTCACACTACCAGTGATTTGAGTAACTTAATAGATACTTTAGATGAAGATAAACTTTTAGCCAGTTTTACCTATACAAATACTGATCAGATTACAGCAAGTTTGGATTTTAGGGGACTTCCTATGAAATTGAAATTTGCTGAGAACTCCAATGTTTTAGAACTTGCGATACCCTCTCTTAGTATTAATGAATCCTTTAATGGTAAAAATCGTGAAGCGAGCATGAGGCTTCTTGAAGATTGGTTTAAAAATGATAAAAAGAATGTTGAAAGAATTATGCAGGAATTGGCTAGAGTCTCTCCTGTAGATCCTATTGCAGGAAATCCAAACTCATTGATGGGTGCAACCGTATCAGATGACTTTATGAATGGTTTTCAAAAGGTTGCTACACAACAAAAGGGTATGAAAAGTAAAAATTTTATTTTAATTGCTCCCTCTTTTAAGTCTTTAGATATTGATGGGAAAAAGAGTGATAGTTTTACCCTTCCTATTGGCTATAGTTTTGATATCGGAGATAATCCTAAAGAGAAATTGAGCTTGTCTATGCCTCTTTCGTATGTTCGTGTTGAAGATGCTAAAAGTTATAATGTTGGTTTAGGCGTTGCTTACTCCTTACCTATTACGAACTCTTGGATTCTGACTCCTGCTGTTAAATACAGTTTGGTTGGTTCCAAAAATTTAGGAACGTTAGCTCAAATGGCTTCAGGTTCTCTTACTAGCAGTTATACCTTTGATTTAGGAGAACGACATTTTTTTAGTTTAGGAAATATGGTCGGACACTACAGTACTGTAAAATATTTTGATGCAGAGTATGCATTTAATCCACATATTGCCAATACCGTATTTAGAAATGCTGTTATGTACTCCATTCCTAGTGATAAAATTTATAAAGATACCTCTATAGACTTTTTCCTAATTGATACAAAATATACAGGTACAGAACTTTTTTTAGAGAGTTATGATGAGATTGGTCTCTCTTTTGGATTCAATAAAGATGTAATGAATTTGACTTCAAAAGAGGATAATTACGAATATGAAGAGGAGTTAAAATTAGGGATAAGTTATCTAACTTCATCTAAAGCAGATGGATTTGAGATAAATTTTGGATACTCCTTTTAGAGATAGCACGGTTTCCTTTAATAAAAAATGCTAAAATACTCAAAAATGATTTAAGGTTGACGATTGAGCAGAGCATTACTATTATTGAACATGGGTGGACCAAACAGTATAGACGAAGTTGAGATGTTTTTACGGAATATGTTTTCAGATAAAAATATTTTGACAATGGACAGATACACACGAGCATTGGTTAGAGAGATTATTATTTTTAACCGTATTGATGAGGTTAAAGAGAATTTTATTGAAAATTTAGGGGGAAAGTCTCCTCTTCCTGCGTTAACCAATAAGCTTATAGAAAAACTCAAAACAAAGCTTGATATGCCCATTGTTCCTGCCATGCGTTATGTGCCTCCTTTTGCGACAGATTCACTTAAAAAGTTTAAAGAAGAGGGTATTGAAGAGCTTATTTTATTTCCGATGTACCCACAATACTCTACCACCACAACACTCTCATCGGTAGAAGATATAGAAGCCCGTTGTGAAGCATTGGAATACAGCCCTAAAATAACCGTTATAGACCCCTATTATGATAATTATGACTACATCTCAATGTCTGTAAAAAAAATCATAGAAGCTTTGGGCGATAAGAATTCTAAAGATTATGATTTACTCCTTTCGGCTCATGGTTTACCAATGAGTATTATAAAAGCAGGAGATCCCTATCAAAATCAAGTAGAAGCAAACGCTTCAGCTATCAAAATTTACTTGCATGAACGTGGAATAGAGTTTAACAATATTAAATTGGTCTATCAATCAAAAGTAGGAAGCTCTGCATGGCTAGAGCCAAACTTAGTAGATGTACTGCGTAATCCCTACCACCGAAAAGTATTAATTTATCCATTAGCATTTACGATTGATAATTCAGAAACGGTTTATGAATTAGATATTGAACATCGAGAAATAGCCGAAAAGATAAAGTATGATGATTATAGAGTGGCGAAGTGTTTTAATGATGATGATGACTTTGTTGATTTGATTGTTGAATTGGTTAATAAAAAGCTATGAAGAGTGTAATAAAATCATCAACCATTACTTATGAAATTAAAAAATCAAAATTTATTGCCCATTTAATTCCTATTTCGGAATTTAAAGGGTTTCAAGATAAATTACGCCAAGAGCATCCTAAATCACGGCATGTGGTTTATGCTTTGCGTTACTTGAATGAGTTTGACCAAATAGTTGAGAACTCATCGGATGATGGAGAGCCAAAGGGGTCATCTGCTCCACCTGCGTTGAATGTGTTGCGTGGGGAAGAGATGATTAATGTGGCTGTGCTTATTGTTCGTTATTTTGGGGGTATCAAGCTTGGAATTGGTGGATTGGTTCGAGCTTATGGAAATGCTGTTAAAGAGGTTATCTCTGAATCAAATAATATTGTTTTATATGAAAAAATGTTAAAATATTTCTTTGTGACAAGCTATAGTCAAGTTCAACGGACAGAATATTTGTTAAAAAAGTTTGAAATTATAACGGTCGAGCGTGAATTTTTAGGCGATGGTGTTGAGTGGAACATAGAAGCAACAGAAGAAAAATTAGAGAAACTTAAAGGGGAAATGTAGTGCATGATATAGCAATTAATATAGCAGAATTAGTAAAAAGTTGGGGATATATAGGAATATTTATAATGATGTTTCTTGAGAGTACTTTTTTCCCTTTTCCTAGTGAAATAGCCATGGTACCTGCTGGATATTTGGCATCAAAAGGCGACATGAGTTTAACACTGGCGATTGTGGTGGGTACTTCAGGTTCTTTACTTGGTGCGTTATTTAATTACTATTTAGCTAAACGATATGGTAGAGCAGGGGTTTTGAAATTTGGAAAATATTTTTTCTTTACAGAAGAAAAACTAGTAAAAATGGAAACTTTTTTTGTAAAGCATGGCTCTTTTTCTACCTTTATTAGTCGTTTGATTCCTGGTGTTCGACAGTTGGTCTCATTGCCAGCAGGGCTTTCAAAAATGCCTTTGGGTAAGTTTGCACTCTCTACCACCTTGGGTGCAGGACTTTGGGTTATAGTATTGGTTCTTGTAGGCTACTTTATTGGTTCAAATGAAGCATTAATTAAAGAGTACTTGCATCAAATCGTAATGATAACTTTAGGCTTAATTGTTATTGCTTCTGTAATTTATTTTTTTATGAATAAGAAAAGTTAATAAGATATACTTCTATCATAAGAAGAAAAAGGAAAAAAATATGAAAGAATTTTTAGCAAAAGCAAAGTCATGTACGCAACAATTAGCTACATTAGACGGAAAAACAAAAAATAGAATATTAAATAAAATGGCAGATGCCCTAGAAGATAATTCACGAACAATCGTCTCTGAAAATGCCAAAGATATGGAAGCAGGAAAAGAGAACCATTTAGATACAGCTTTATTGGACAGATTGCTTTTGGATAATACTAGAGTTTCTGCTATTGCACAATCATTAAGAGAAATCGCTGGTTTAAAAGAGCCTGTAGGGCGAGTATTGGAAGGTTGGGTTACTGAAGATAATCTACGTATTGAAAAAGTTTCCGTGCCAATCGGTGTAGTGGGGGTGATTTATGAATCACGTCCAAACGTAACTTCAGATGTGGCTGGACTCTGTTTCAAAAGTGGAAATGTGGCTATTTTAAAGGGTGGAAAAGAGGCAGAACACTCTAACGTTATTATTGCTAAAATATTACAGAAGGTATTGGAAATCAATAACCTACCAAAAGAGATGATTTCACTGTTGCCTGATAGTTCCAGAGAGGGGGTAGCACAGTTGATTAAAGAGGATGCGTATGTAGATTTGATTGTTCCTCGTGGTGGAGAGGGATTAATCCGATATATTTCTCAGAACTCGTCAGTACCTGTAGTAAAACATGATAAAGGTTTGTGTCATACTTACATTCATCGTGATGCAAGTCATGAAAAGGCTATAAAAATTGCGATTAATGCAAAGTGTCAACGCCCTGGAGTTTGTAACTCTATGGAGACACTTTTGATAGATAAAGCAATAGCAAAGGATGTTTTGCCTAAATTATATAAATATTTTGTGGATGCAGGAACCAAATTAAAAGGTTGTGTAAAGACAAAGCAATTTATTTTTATAGATAATGCGACGGATGAAGATTACAATACTGAGTATTTGGCAAATGAACTGAATATCAAAGTAGTTGAGAATATTAGTGAAGCATTAGCTCATATCTCAAGATTTGGTTCAGGACATTCAGAGGCAATTATTACTGAAAATTATTCAGCATCAGAGAAATTTTTAGATGCTGTTGATGCAGCCTGTGTGTATGTAAATGCAAGCACTCGTTTTACCGATGGTGGAGCATTTGGTTTTGGAGCAGAGGTAGGAATCAGTACCAATAAACTGCATGCTAGAGGACCAATGGGCATAAATGAATTGACAACTTATAAATTTAAAATTTATGGTAATGGACAGGTACGTTAAGTACCTCTTTCTAATTTTAGGCTAACGATGAAGAAAATTTTACTTTTTTCTCTCTTTTTTCTTTTCTCTATGGCTCTGAAAGCCAAAAGTATAGATAGTTTAAATATCCCTATAAGCTTTCAGGGAAACCAACATGTTTCTAGCTCAGAGTTAGAGCATTTAGTAGGGGCAAAACGCCCCTCTTCTTTAGCAATATGGAAAGAGGATAAAGCTGTTATTAATAGCATTCTTATCTCTAAATTAGATGAAACATTTAAACTTTTTTATAAAAATGAAGGTTTCTATGAAGCAGAAGTTTCCCATACTTTTGATAAAGATGGAGTGCATTTCTTTATAAAAGAGAATATGCCTATTCGTATTCAACGAGTTTTAGTTTCTAGTGATTTTGATATAGAAGAGAAGATTACTTTGGAAAAAGGTGGTCGTTTTCGAGCAAAAGATTTTACACGTATGAAAAAAAATATTAAAAAATCTTTACTTTTAGAAGGTTACTGTAGTCCAGAGTTGGATACGAAAGCCTATTTGGATTTAGAAAAATACTCTGCAACAATTAATATTGTTTTAAAAAAAAGTAAGCTTTGTCATTTTGGAGAGATTACGATAGAGACACCCTCATCTACGATGAATAACGATATTATTTTATCCCGATTACTTTTTAAAAAAGGCGATGTCTTTAATGTTGATAAAATTAAAGAGAGTTATGAATCTCTTTATGCTTTGGAAGCTTTTGACCAACTTCATATGGATTACCGTTTGAATTTTTTTAACGATAAACCTGTGAAAATTTCGTTTAAAGAGGTTGAAAAACACAGGCACTCTCGTATTGGTATTGGGTACGCTACGGATTTAAAATTTCAGTTGAGGTATTATTGGGAGTATAAAAACTTTTTAGGCAATGGTCGAAAATTGGTTTTAGACGCATTGCTTTCTAAAAAACAGAAAAAAGTTGAAAACAGTTTCTTTTATCCTTATTTCCTCTCTTTTTTAGACTATCATTTAGACCTAGAAAATGTTCTTGGTTATTCAGAAGAGAAAGATTTGCATGATTTTGATGAAAAAGTACTTTATAATCGGCTCTATCTTTCACATAAAAATAGTCGATGGTACAACAGTATCGGCTTAGGAATCGAGAGTAGAGATATCTCCAATGACCAAACGTTTTTCTTAGTTTATCCTTTTATGAAAGTGGTTTATGACCGACGAAACTCTAAGTTAAATCCTACAGAGGGTATCTACTTTTCTCATGAGATGGAGTATGGACTGCCTTATTCAGAAGACAGTACGTCGTACATGAAATATTTAGAAGAGCTTCGGGTAATCTACACGTTATATGATACAACACTTTCAGCTGTAGGTCGCATGGGTTCAATTCAAGTTTTTAATAACTCCATGCCTGAATCAAAAAAGTTTTTTGCAGGGGGTGCTTTTTCAAATAGAGCTTACGGCTATGATAGGATAGGGATTACAACTTCTGCAACCGAAGATTTAGACTCAGCAGGGTTTACTTTAGCGAATCTCTCTTTGGAAGCAAATTTTCCTATTTATAAAGACTTTAGAGCTGGAATTTTTTCAGACAACACAATGATTTCCGAAAATCAAGGTATTTGGGAGTTTTCTAACAGAGTAATCAGTTCTCTTGGAATGGGTTTTAGATACATGACTCCCATAGGACCTTTTAAAATAGATATGGGTGTGAATATTAAAGACAGAAGTCAAAGTGCTGTGCATTTTCAAGTGGGGCAATCCTTTTGATACGTCTTATCTATGGGCTAATGCTTTTAGTTGAGCTTTTTTTGCTTTTATTAGTTCTCTTTTTGTTTGTGATAACGGATGCTCGAACGATTAAATTGTTGGCAAAAGAGTCCTTGGCATCTTCTCATTTTACTTATGAGAAGATAGAGGGAAATTTTTTTACGGGTTTAACCTTAACGGGTCTCTCTTATAAGCATAAGTCCTTGTTTGAGTCGGCAGCCGTACATTGGAATCCTTTAACTCTTGTCGATAAAAAAATTACCTTACAAGAAGTAAATGCTCAAGGTATTGAGCTTGAAAATATTATGGATATGCTTCAAGATTTCGACACCACAGAGGAGAGTAAACCTTTTCGTCTTGATTTTTCAATTCTATTGAGTAATATTCATTTGGATATTAATCCTTATATCTTTGAAGGGGTAAAGTTTTCTGACTTCTTATTTGAAACGGATAAAATAGGATTGTCCAAAGATTTTAAAATTGATACCTCTGATTTCTATTTACATTTTGATTCTGATTTGGTTCGTGTAAAATTAAAGGGAGCAATCAAAGAGAGTCAGCTTTTAGTTGAAAAACTCTCATTGAAAGAGATAGACTCCAAAGCCATTACACGTTTGGTAAAGCGACTTAAACGGAAAAAAGCCAAGAGGAAAGTGTTAAAAAGAGAGAAAAAAAAGCTTGTACCTTTTATAACAAAAATAAAGGTCAAAGAGATACTTGCAACAATGAAAGATGTTACATACAGCCCTTTAAGTATATTTAAGACAAAGGTTTTTATATCCGATGGAGAGATAGACCCCTATCATAACTACAACTATCGTGTCAAAAAAATTCGACTTGAAGGAAAGACAAATTTTGGAAGCATTCATTATCGTGGTTATGTGAAAGATTCCATGATTTATGCAAAGGGATATTTGCGTCTCTCTAAAGAGCTTTTTAATAAATATAATTTACCTTTAAATTATTCGACATTAAATACATTAAACGGAACACTAAGGTTAAACCATTATGGGGTATGGATAGAGGCAAAGCACTCGTCAAAAGAACTTCTTAATATAGAGAATAATTTTAACTTGGATGTTTTAAGTGCAAAACATAAACTGCATTATGATTACAGTGATAATAATTTGAGTATTGTCAGTGACTTAAAGGGAAAGATGCCCTATGCTGATGTTTTTTATATCAAAAATCAGGTTCTTATTGATCGAAAAAAGGGATTTAGATATAGTGGAACGGTAAAGATACCAAAGGTAAAAGGTCTCCCAAAAGAGCTTTCTGGTTACTTACTAGAGGGCTTAAATGGAGAGTTTATAGGGACTAAAAATAAATTTACTACTCTATTGGATTCAAAGGTACTGGAGGGTACGTTCACGATAGAAGAGTATAAAAGTGCTATTTTAGAACTAAAGAGTAAAGGAAAGGGGGTTGAACTGGACAGACTTACTACGGCTCTACCCTCTACATTGAAAGATGAAAAAGCCTCTTTAATCAGTAAAACCTTTTTTGATTTTAAAGAGTTAAAAAAATCACATACAGAGTTAGAAGCTCTCTCTAGGATTTTAAATATAAACTTTAAAATGAATTTTCTTAAACCTTTTAATATTCATTTTAAATCGACGATTCCCTACAATAGTATTCTTCCTCGTATGCATAGGGATATTAAATTTGCCTCTTTATCGGAACTCGAAGGAAGTTTGTCTTTTTTTCCTAAGAAATATCTTGTTGATGTAAAGGGAAGAGATTTAAATCTCTCTGTAGTCTACAACCCTGTATTCAAAAATATTCAAGAAGCCAGCTTATCTTTGAAGAGTAATAAATTTTTTCTCTCCTCTTTAGGTTACAACAATATGGAGATAAAATCTCATATATCCGATACAAAACAGTTAATGGAGAGCATTAAAAAATACTATAAAATCAAGCTTCCTGTTCTTCATGGTCAAATAGATTTGGATGTTCAAAAAAACTCCAAGGGTTCTTTTCTTATTAACGTAAAAAGTCAAAATATTAAATATGAATTGAAAAAAGGAGATACGCTATCTTTAACCAATATTTATGATATAGATGCTCTCTTTAGGGTGGATAAAGAATCAAATATTGAGGTAAAGCGTTATAAATTTAGAGTGGATGAGAATGGCTATATGAGTCGTTTTTTTAGTACTAAACAATCCTATCTTCGCATTAGAGATAAGGAATTATTGATAAAAGAGTTTTGGATTAATAATAAACTGTTGTTTTCAGGAGCTTATAATTTTTTGGATTCCACAGCAAATTTTTCTTTAAAAGCAACACAATACAGTTATAAAAATCAAGATTTTGATTTTTTAGTAGATTTAAACTTAAAGGCGAGTCTTGAAAATGAGGGAGTCAAAGTATCAGGTAATGTTGATGTTTTTGGCAATATGATTACGTATGAAGTTATTGGTTCAGATATTGTAGAAGACTCAGATATTGTAATTTTACAAGAGGTATCGAAAGAAGAAGCGTTGGCTTTGGATAATTTAAAACTTGATTTAAAAATTAATAGTAAAAAGCCTTTAAAATACCTTTCTAAAGATACAAATATAGAGTTTTTTAACGATTTACGTCTTCTTAAAGATTACAAGTCAGATATGATAGTAATGGGGATGACAACCATTACTAAGGGATATTATCAGATGGAAGATAAATATTTTACTTTGGATGAGAGTCATATTTATTTTTCAGGAGACCCTAAAAAACCACTCTTAGATATAAAAGCCAATTATCAAAAAGATGAATATACAATACATATTTTTATCTCAGGAAGCACCGAAGAACCTATTGTTAATTTTACAGCAGAACCCTATTTGACACAACAAGAGATTTTATCCCTTATTATTTTTGATGGAACGGGATCGAGTGATGGAGGGGGAGCAGAAGCCTATACTCTGTTGGGTGGAACATTTGCAAAAGGGCTTATTAAAAGCTTGGGTATCGACGTAGATCATCTACTTTTGGGTACAGATGAGAACGACGATTTATCTTTTGAAATAGGACGAAAAATTTCCAAAGATATAACTATTATCTATCAACATCAGAATGGAAGAGATGGTGTAAAAGCACGAATAGAACATACTAAAAATTTTGAAACTGATATTATTATTCAACCACCAAACAGCTCTAGTGTGGAATTTTTGTACAAAGACAGTAGATAGAAGAAGGTCTCTATTTTACTGACTTTTTGTTTAAATAGGTAAAAATAGCTAAAATCTCTTGTTCTGTCATGTAGTACATGGGCATAATTTTATGCCGTTGTCTTCGACCATTTTTCCGATATTGATTTTTTAGACTGGCTGTTAAATCTTTTAAAGAATAATTGGTAATGTTTGTACTTTTTAAAAGTTTTATATTTTTATGCTTGTCGTAGTACTTGGCAATTTTTTTACCACCTTTTCCTGTGAGTCCATGGCATTTTGTGCAAGAAATTCCCCTAGGGTTTTTATACAACATCTCTCCATATTCAAGAAGAGATAAAAAGCTTTCATCTTTTGTTGCGTTGTTCTCTTTGGAGAGGTTCACGTCGTTGTTTGCAAGTAAAAAGATAGAAGATAGAAGAGTTAACGATACAGAGTATAAAAGTCTCAACATAATGGATGCCTCTCTAATAAAGATTTTTTGATATAATAGCAAAAAATTATCTAAAAGTGAAAAAATGCAACTTATCGATGGAAAATTATTATCAAAAAAAGTTCAGAACCATGTTCAGCTTGAAGTTGAAACGTTAAAAAAAGAGAAGGGAATAGTTCCTGGTTTGGCAGTGGTTATTGTGGGTGATGACCCTGCAAGTCATGCCTATGTAGGGATGAAAGAGAAAGCTTGTAAAAATGTTGGGTTTTACTCTATTGCACATAAAATGCCCAATACCATTACACAAGAAGAGATTATTCAGATTATTCAAATGATGAATAATAATCCACATATTCATGGTATTTTAGTACAACTTCCATTACCTCAGCATATTGATACGGATAAGATTCTAGAAGTAATTGATCCCAAAAAAGATGTAGATGGCTTTCATGCTTATAATGTTGGACGTATGGTCACCAACTTAGAAAGTTTTGTTGCCTGTACTCCATTGGGTGTCATGAGAATGTTTGAAGAGTACAATATTGATTTAGAAGGTAAAGATGTTGTTGTCGTTGGTGCAAGTAATATTGTAGGTAAACCGATGGCTTCGTTACTCTTAAATGCAAATGCAACGGTAACCGTAACGCATATTTATACGAAAGATTTAGCATCCCATACATCAAAAGCTGATATTGTTATTGTTGGTGTTGGTGTTCCTTTTTTAATCAAAGAAGATATGATTAAAGAGGGAGCGATTGTTATTGATATTGGTATCAATCGTTTGGATAGTGGTAAATTGGTTGGCGACGTAGACTTTGAGGCTGTTGCACCAAAATGTTCGTACATTACACCTGTACCAGGTGGAGTAGGACCAATGACCATTGCTATGCTTCTTGAAAACACATTAAAATCAGCACAATTATTACAAAGGTAGTGAATGAAATTTTTATCAAAACTCTATAGATTTTCCAGCTCTTGGACAGGTACAATTATTATTGTTCTTTTTCTTATATTTTTTGTGGTTCAATCCTTTGTAATCCCATCGGGTTCAATGAAAAGAACCATGCAAATAGGGGATTTTCTTTTTGCCAAGAAGTTCTCTTATGGTATACCTTTGCCAATGCTTCCTTGGGTTCAAACAACACTGATTCCTGATTTCAATGGGAATGGTCACTTAATTGAAGGGGATAAACCCAAGCGTGAAGATATTGTAATCTTTTTATTTCCTAAAGATGAAAAGACCCATTTTGTAAAACGTTGTGTCGCAACAGGTGGTGATGAGATAATTTATATTGATAAACATCTTTATATTCACTTTTCTGAAGGGGATGAGTACATTAAAAAGAATTATCCAGCGAATAAAATTAGAGCGATACGTGGAAAATTATGGGTTGACAATCCATACATGGATAAATATCCTGGAATTCAGTACGTACCTGAGAATGGAATGTCTTTCTTACATTTAGCAGAGCGTGTTCGATACGGTATTAAGATTGACATGCATCCTACCTATGTTGAGGAGTTTGGAAAGGGACTTTTTCAAACTCGAACAGGTAAGGTGGTAAATGCTTTCTATAAGAAAGTTGAAAAAGATCATTATTATATGATGGGAGATAACCGTGATAACTCAAATGATAGCCGTTTTTGGGGTTCTGTTCCATACCGATTGGTGGTTGGAAAACCTTGGTTTATCTATTTCTCATGGGATAATGATACAAACACAGTTCGTTGGGATAGACTGGGAACATTTGTTGACGATCTTCAGTTAGAAGAACCAAGATATTAGGAGATAGAGGATGAAATTTTATATAGCAACAGATCATGCAGGGTATGCTCTAAAAGAGTTTACAAAAGAGTATGTGAAAGAGAAAGGTCATGAGATTATTGACCTTGGTCCAGACTCAGCTGATAGAGTAGATTACCCAGACTTCGCCAAAAAATGTGCCGATGCTGTGATTGCAGACAAAGGTAGCTTTGGAATTCTTATCTGTGGTACAGGAATTGGTATCTCTATCGCTGCGAATAAAGTAGCAGGAATAAGAGCAGGGCTATGCCATGATGCTTTTACTGCATCTGCAACCAGAGCTCACAACGATGCAAATATTTTATGTTTCGGTGAACGTGTCGTCGGAAAAGGTGTAGTAGAAAGCATGCTTGATGCTTTTATAGAAACTGAGTTCGAAGGTGGACGACATGCAGGACGCATTGATAAAATCGAAGGGTGTTCTTTGGGAGCTGATTTAGGTTAGCTTTTAGACACTTTTTCTAATTTCAAACATTTATAAATAGTAGAACAGATAATAACTTTTTTTCTACTATTTTTTCTTTAGCTACTTTTTGAAGCAGAATCCCATAAAATAGATACTTATATTAAAAAACTTAATATAAAAATATAAAAAATAGACTAAGAGTAGATAAACTCACAGGATGATAAAATTAATACTATTAGTAGTAGCTCCAAAGCTATTTATGAAGACGAAATATTTCGATACTGCTTGGAAAAAAACAAGAAAAAGAATAATAGAACGAGACAGAGCTTGTCTTGTTTGTAAATCTAAAAAAACCTTACATGTGCATCATGTTTATGATAAAAGTACCTATCCTAGGCACTGTTTAACCACAAGATACCTTGTCACTCTATGTAATGAGTGTCATAGAAATTTTCATAGTTGGAATGGTGGTTATCGGGTCTCTTGCACCCCTCATGATTGGAATCAATGGGTAGATTCTATGATTAAAAGGGGATAAATATTATTTATTACATACTTTTCTCGGCTTTCTTCTGAACATAAAACTTTGGCTTTTAATTAGCCGTTTGGGTTTAAGTTATTCATATTATAATTAGACAACTTTATAATTAGGAGATTATGTTATGTTCAATCAAAAAAAAATCAAAATCATTATATTTACGTTTTTTGCCTTTATTTTAACGGCTTGTAGTCCAAAGGAGTATTCTTTTCAAATTGATGCTCCTCCCAAATACTCTAGCAAACATGTTTTTAAAAGCATGAGTGTTAAAAATTTTAATACCAATCAGTCTCAATATGAACAGAATATTATTACAATGTTAAAAGGTGGTATCGCCAATGAAGGATATATTTCTATTGTTCAAAATGGAGGAGATTCTACATTAAGTGGTATTTTACATATTGGAACGGTTACTAAAAATATGGATAAAAAGAGCTATGAGTGTAAGAAAAAAGTTGATGGTAAAAAAGTTAAATCTACCTGTTATAGCTATACCTATTCTAAAAAGCATCTTTTAAAAGTAGACTACTCTTTACGTAGTAACAGAGATAACTCTACTGTTTTTGGAGATAGCATTACAGAAGAGTTTAGCGACAGTTGGTATTCAAGTTCAAGTGCATCAGGTGCAAGGGCTTTAGCGACAAGTGATGATAAAATAATTAATGATTCTCTTAAAAAAATTGCAGATAAAATTGTTAAAGCAGTTACGCCACATAAAGAGACTGTAACCAGAGAGTTAGAAGAGGGTAAAAGTGACAGTGTAAAGTTAGGCGTTACCTATATTGAAAATGGAAGAGTTGAACAGGCATTGGCTATTTGGGATCAGTGTATTTCTAATGCAGAATCAAAAGAAGATGTTGCGTCATCGTATTATAATATTGGTGTGATTAAAGAGAGTGAGGGCAAGTATAGAGATGCTTTTGCTATTTATAGTAAAGCCAATACATTATTACCTACAAAAGAGTTATATATTAAAGCGATGACACGGGTTGAAAAACTCAATAAACGGGTTAGAAAAGTTAGAAGCTGGAAAAGTAACTAGATGCAGAGTATAAAATTTTTATCTTTTATTCTCTTAATACCTCTTTTATTTGTAGCATGTAATCAAGGTAGTAAACTGGCTGTCGTTGTTCCAATGGCATCTTCTGGAGAGCTAAATGTACGGGGAAGTCATTATGCACGAGCCATATCTAAACACTCCCTTGAAAACTATAAGGAAAATGCTTATTCTCCATCTACTGCTGTGGCTACAGCACCTGTCAAACAGTTCTATATGCCAATAGATAAAAAAAATCTTCCCTCTATTGCTAATCAAAAACGAATTGCTTTAGTAATTGGAAATGCAGATTACATAAATGCAGGAAGACTTGCAAACCCTGTTAACGATGCACGAGGAATGGCAGAGGCTTTAACTTCTTTAGGCTTTAAAGTGTTGAAATATGAAGATTTAGGTCAGAGTGAGATGAAACGTGTCATTGATGATTTTGGTAGTATGTTGGGTCAATACGATGTAAGTCTTGTCTTTTATGCTGGACACGGTATTCAAGTCAATGGAAATAACTATCTTATTCCTGTCGATGCAAAAATATCTTCTAAAAAAGATGTAGAATACAATGCTATTGATGCAGGAAGAATACTCTCTAAAATGGAAGATGCTCAATCTAAAACCAATATTATTATTTTAGATGCGTGTCGAAACAATCCATTTGAGCGAAGTTGGAATCGTGCTGTAAAAATTAATGGAGGAGGTGGTGGTTTAGCCTTTATGAATGCCCCAACAGGTTCACTTATTGCCTACTCTACAGCCCCAGGAAGTACTGCCTCTGATGGAGAATCAGGAACAAATGGTGTTTATACCTCAGCCCTTTTAGAACACATGAAAACACCAAATATTACCATTGAGGAGATGTTTAAACGAGTACGAGTAACGGTTGAAGCCAAAACGGACAAAAGACAAGTCTCGTGGGAATCAACCTCTTTAAAAGGAAATTTCTTTTTTAAAATTGATAAGTAAGTTAAAATTTTATAAATTCTCTTTTGCTTTAAGCTCTCGAAGCCTATCTTTTTTACTTTTTTTCTTTCCTTTCACAGGTGCATTCCCTTTTACTTTTTTAGGTGCTTCTCCTGTGAGTTCATAGCCCTTTATCTGTTCGCGTTCCAGTTTGATTTGGCTACGTTTCTCTATGATTTTAAAGTGGGCTTGTTCGTCATGTCCTATAAAACTGATGGCAACGCCTGATTCTCCTGCTCGTCCTGTTCTTCCGATTCTATGAATGTAGTCAGCAGGAGAGCGAGGTAAATCGAAGTTAATAATGCAGTCTATGCCCTCGATGTGCAGACCCCTAGAGATAATATCTGTAGTAAATAAAATTTGAATTTTTCTGTTTTTGAACTGATTAATCGTATAGTTACGGTCTTCTTGGGTTAGGTCTCCGTGAAAGGATTCGGCTAGATAGCCACGTTTTCTAAACTTATCGGCGATGTTGTCAGTGGCTCTTTTATTTGCCATAAAGACCAAGACTTTTTTATATTTCTCTTTTTTTAAGAGGTAACGAATGAGAGAACTTCTGTTTTCAGGATTGACTTCTATAACTCTCTGTTCTATCTTTTCAACGGTTGCTGTTTCGTTTTCGATGGTTACTTTTACTGCTTTTTTAGTCACTCTTAGAGCAATTTGTAACATTTTTTCAGGATAGGTTGCCGAAAAGAGTAAGTTTTGCCGTTTACTTGGGATGGCTTCTAAAATACTGTCCAACTCTTCTGAAAAGCCAAGATTTAGCATTTTGTCGGCTTCATCCAGTACCAAGAACTCTAGGTGTTTTAGACTCATTTGATTTTTACTTAAAACATCCAAAAAACGCCCTGAAGTTGCGACAATAATGTCACAACCCTTTTGAATGGCATAAATTTGCTCTCCAATTCCTTCGCCACCAATAACCGAAACAACTTTTGGTTTTTGGGCTATGGCTTTTCCAAAGAGCATAAACGTTTCGGCTATTTGTTGGGTAAGTTCACGAGTAGGAGTTAAAACGAGTATTTTTATTTTTCGTTTTCCCTCGGTAGGATTTTGTGCTAATAGCTCTAAAATAGGCAATACAAACGAGGCACTTTTCCCCGAACCCGTTTGAGCCTGTGCCATAATATCTTGTTTTTCTAAGACAAGAGGAATGACTTTTTCTTGAATCGGGGTGGGTTTTTTATAGCTGTTTTTTTGAAGCTCTTTTTGAAGAGCTTCTGAAAGATTTAATGTTGAAAAGGGCATATAATTGCAGACCTTGATATAATTTTTTGAAATTATAGCCAAAGTTAGCCCTTAATCAATCCTGCTTCAATTAAAAAAGGAGAGGGTCTAAAATCTAATTTTTTAACCTTGTCGTATTTGGCAAAAGAGAGATAGAGCCGTTCTTTGGCTCGGGTAACGGCTACATAAAAGAGCCGTCTCTCTTCGTCCATACTTCCCCCTTTTCCCATGAGTTTGGTATTTGGGAATCGTCCATCCATAAGGTCAACAACGTAAACTTCGGTAAATTCTAATCCTTTTGAGGCATGAATACTCAAAAGATTGACTCCATCGCCTTCGCTTAGTTCATTTCCACCCAAAACCATCGCATTTACAAAACGTCGGGTCTCTTTGTAATGCGATGCCAAATCACTTAGAAGACGAGCTTTTCGAGCAATTCGCTCTTTGGCTAATGCTTTTTTCTCTTCGTCTATCTCTCCTGATTTGAGTTTTCCTCGTTGAGTGGCTAAGACATTGACAACATACTGATACAGAGGCGATGCAATAAGCTTGATAAGTAGGGTTTTGGGTTGTTTTACATTATTAATAGACTGTATAAACTCATGAAATTTTACAAAAAACTCCAAACCCTCGCCTGTAAGTTTTGGATGTTTCAAAATAGGATGAGAACGAATTCTTTCATTGATATTGATATGAGAAAAACGGGTAACAGAACCTATTTCAGCATCATCATCAAAGAGTCCTAGTTGCAAGTTTTTATTTGGGTTTAGCTTTGGCAAGTTAAAAACCCTTGGGTACATTAATCCTATAAACAGATTGCTCTCTCCAAAATGGACAAAACATTCAAACATCTCTTTGGCAAGAGTCGAAC
>Ga0256827_10000354_pt1 | contig 27895 bp, 21 predicted proteins | sample CV84metaG_FD_185977 | JGI IMG/M metagenome (GOLD analysis project Ga0256827, IMG submission 185977) | Hydrothermal vent microbial communities from East Pacific Rise, Pacific Ocean - CV84 | ecosystem: Environmental > Aquatic > Marine > Hydrothermal vents | place: Pacific Ocean: East Pacific Rise...
TCTTTGCTTTCGCAATTTGCAGTAGATATTGTCCATACAAGTTGATTTAAACCAAAACTTAGGTTACTTGCGTTAGTGTTTCTATCAGTTTCGTCCCAAAAAGTTGCAGTACCGGAAGCAATACTCCATTTGCCTGTTCCATAAATTGGATTGTTTGCATGTAAAGTTGTTTGGTCAGAGCAAATTGCTTGGTCTGAACCTGCATCAGAAGGAGTTGCAGAATCGTTGTTAATATCAACATCATCAGAATTTGTACAGCCATTGTTATCAATTTCCCAAGTAAGAGTTGTTGTTCCGTGAGGAAGATTATGTGCTGTTGTGTGAGGGTCGTTTTCATCATCAAAAGTAATTCCGCTTAATGCCGGAGCAGACCATGTACCTGTACCTGCTGATGGAGTATTCCCATTTAACACAGCATCGCTCGAACAAACTATTTGGTCGGCACCTGCATCAACATCTACAATATTATTTGTAATTACAACTGTATCACTAACATCTGTACCATCGCACTGATGAATTGTCCAAACAAGGTAGTTATCACCATGAGCTAAGCCTGTTATTGTTGCATTTTCGTCAGAATCGTCATCAAATGTACCAGCACCTGTTGCAACTGTCCATGTTCCTGTATTTGGACTAGGATCGTTTCCATTTAATGTGTATGTATCTCCACATACATCATCGTCAGCACCTGCATCTGGTGCTACATAATTACTTGTAATATCAACATTGTCACTTGATGTTCCTCCCCAGCCTGAGCCATCATCAAGAGTCCAAGTTAAAGTGTTTGTTGCACCACCACCAACTAAATTTGAAGCTGTTGCATGAGGATCGTGAATATCACTAAATGTAACAGGACTCCCTAATGAGGCAGACCAAGTTCCTGTTTCTCCATTACCAGGAGAGTTTGCGTTAAGTACAACAAAATTTGTACATACTGTAGTGTCGTTTCCTGCGTCTGCTGTTGTTACAGCTTTAGATGTAAAGCTAAATAATGTTAACAACATTAATACAAACGCATACTTAAATGTGTAGAGTTTTTTTCTCATATGCTAAAGATTTAAATGTGTAAAAAATATTTTTGGTTACAAAATAGATTTTGGTAAAAAAAGGGAGGAGCACTACTTCCTCCCTAACCCCTATGTACTACTATGAAAAATAGTCAAAATTTATTTTGTAAATCTACAATGAAGATGTGAATGTAGAAAGAAAAGTTGTTTTACTCGTGGTTTGAATAAGTAAATAAGAACTTGTTGTAATATAAAAGTCTGTATTTCAGTATTGAAAAACTTAATATTTAAGTCTAAAAATAAGGTTCTAATTTGTAAATAGATACTTTATAGAGTATTTTTATAAAATTATATGTTAATATTTGAAGGTTTATTTAGTTAAATATAACGTTTTTTAAAATTTACAAGTTATTTTCTTTAATAAATTGTGAAGGTGTTAAATTTGTATATTTCTTAAAAAGTGTATTAAATGTTGATTTAGAATTAAAACCGACTGAATTTGCAACACCCATTATTGATAATTGCTTGTGTTTTTTATTAAAAAACATTTTTTTTGCTTCTTCAATACGTAAGTTATTAATGAGAGTAAAAAAGTTTTGGTTGTACGTTTCGTTGATTATTTGAGATAAATATTGTCTATTTGTGTCTAATGCCACAGATAAGTCATCTAATTTTAGATCGTTATTTAAATAGGGTTTTTCTTTTTCAAGATAAACGCGAAGTTTTACCACTAGTTTACGTTTAGCATCTTCATTTAATGAAGATCCTTTATATTTAACTTCTTCGTTCTTATTCTCGTTATCGTTAAAAGACGGTAAGGTAGTAATAAATCTTTTTTTATAAATTTCTTTTTGAATAACACCTCCTATTCCTATAAAAGATACTATTAGCATATAAAACGTATTATAACTAACCCGAGCATGTACATCGTAAAAAACTTTATCTATATTTCCTAAGATTTCTTGAATTGTTGAAACTGTAAAGAATATTATTAATAAAGTAACCATCCAATTTAAAGTAATACCATTAGTATTAGAAAAATTTGAAGACATTTGTTTTTTATGCTTATATATTATGTATATAATAAGTCCATTATAAAAAAGAGCCTGTATTGTTAAAATAAAATGATAACCAGAACTATGTAAGTATAAATAATATTCTAATATTTTATTTGTATTATCAATTTTAAAAGAAAGTAATTGGATTTTTTCGCTATGCGATAAAAAACTGTACAGAAAAATATTCATTATAAGAACTAATATTGCCGGAACAAAATGTAAAAGATGTTTTGGTGTACATTTAAAATTATCGGAAGTTAACGATTTTATATATAAAAAGAAGAACGGTTGTAGCAAAAATATTACCGGTAAAATTATATAATATAGTTTTGAAGCCGTATTAATATCTCCAGTATAATAAAAGAAATTATATAAATAATAAATAAAATTTAGAATCATATAATAACCTAATATTCTTTTTGATCTATCACCTTTTATACTATAAATAAACAATATAATAGCAAATACAATTGCTTGATATGCAATTACAGTAAGTATTGATTTATCAATTGTTAATATAGTTGTTATGTCCATTTCACAAATTTAATAAATATAAATTAAAGTATGTTGTGATTAGACCTTAATAAATTTGTTCGTATAAAATTAATAACCTGAGTATTGTTAGCGAAAACTAACATATAAAGTAGTGTGTTTTAAATTACAAACTAATTACAAGTAACTCTATATAAACTATCTGGATATTGTTTACGAAAATCTACTTCCATTTGTTGTTTTTCTTGTTCAGTTCCACATTCTTTATTAAAATCTATTCTGTTATCTAGTTCATAGGCTTGACAAGTATAACATTTTGTGCATGAACTTAATGAATATAAAGCAACAACAATTGATACAGTAATAGCAGTTTTTATATAAATAGATAATTTCATTCTATATTTTATTTATTGATTCTTCTATTTTTTTGTATAAACCACGACTTACTTTGGTTAAAGGTAAACGTAAATAGTTTTGTATTATTCCTCTAATTTCAAGAGCAGCCTTTATACCTGAAGGATTTCCTTCAGTAAAAATTAGATTTGTAAAATTTAATAGTTTATAATGTAATTCACGAGCTTTTTTTGTATTACTTTTTTGAGCATTACTAACCATATCAGACATTATATCGGGATATGCATTGGCAGTAACAGAAATAACACCATCCATTCCTATCGAAATAAGAGGTAGAGTTAAGCCATCATCACCAGAGATAACGGCAAAACCTTCGGGTTTGTGTTGTATAATTTCCATAATTTGGCTAAAATTTGCTGAAGCTTCTTTAACTGCAACAATATTTTCACAATCGTTAGCAAGTTTTAAAACTGTTTCGGCTTCAATATTACCACCAGTTCTACCAGGCACATTATACAAAATAACATTTACAGGACATGCTGCTGATATATTTTTATAGTGATGTAATAAGCCTGTTTGCGATGGCTTATTATAATATGGGCTTACTGATAGTATACCGCTGATTCCATCAAAATCTTGTTCCTTTATATTATTTACAACTTCTTGTGTATTATTCCCTCCAATACCTATTACAATTGGAAGTTTGTTATTATTAATTTCTTTAATATAATTTATTACAGCTTGTTTTTCGTCGTTAGTTAATGTAACTGATTCGGCTGTTGTACCCATAACAACAAGGTAATTTACACCACCTTTTATTATATGTTTTACAAGTTTATCGAGTGCATTAAAATCAATACTAGTATCTTTTCTAAAAGGGGTAACAATGGCTACACCTGTTCCTGCGTAAATATGTTTTGTCATGCTAAATTATTTTTTATTTAATGATAACAAATAATGTTTTATTTGTTCAATAAGAAAATTATATTGCGGTTTTTTAGATATATCTATCATGAAATCAAGATATTCTGATTTGCCTGAAAATCTCCCAACTTTAAATTTTGCTTTAGATAAAGCTGAAATATATAAAATAGGATATTCGTCAATTAAACTTAAATCGATAAGTATATCAAAATTTTTATTAATGAATTTTTCTACATTTTCATTTTTAGGTTTTCCGTACCAGTTTAGGTTTTTTTTCGAAAAATATTTTGTATTTACAGTTTCTCTGTAGAAATCGCGAACTTCTTTACTATCTACAAAACCAAGCGTTTCTACTTTAATTGATTTTTGTTCTAGATATTTTACAAATTCATACGCAATATCAAATGACTCTTGTTTTGTTGCATTAAAAACAATACCAACTGTTTTTGCATTATCGAAATTAAAAACACCACGTTTACGTTTTAATTTTTTAGATTTTGAACGTAATATCTTTAGTCCTAATTTTAATTTTATGTCTGATATAAATCCCATTAATTTTCTAATTCAAAAAGACCTTCTTTTAAAATTTGTTTTATTCCATCTTCCAAAATTATATGTTTTTTTGTGAAAATTTCTCTCATTTTTGATAAATCGGGTTGACGACGAGTCATATCACCTTCTTTTAATGGGTCAATAAAAATTATTTTTGATTTTGATTTTGTAACTTTTATAACTAATTCTGCTACCTCTTTAATAGTAAATTCAACATCGTTACCTATGTTTAGTACATCGTTAACAAATTTATTTTCATAAAATGAATTTACACAAGCATCAATATTATCATCAATATAACAGAAAGTACGGGTTTGTTTTCCATTTCCGTATATAGTTATATCTTTATTATTTAAAGCAAAATTAATAAATTTACTTATTACAAAGTTTCTACTTTGTTTAGGTCCATAAGTATTAAAAAAGCGGAATATTGTATAATTTAACCCATATTCATCGTTATAAGCTTTAAGAAATGCCTCGCCTGCATTTTTAACAATAGCGTAAGGTAATCGGGAATTTAATGGTGTGGTTTCTTCGTTTTGTGGTAACTCAACTGGTTCGCCATAAACTTCTGATGATGATGAAAAATAAACTCTTTTTACACCTGTATTTTTACACAAGTCTAAAATATTTTTTATTCCATTAAGATCGGCAAGTACACCAACCGGGTTTTGTAGTGTTTTTAATACTCCCACAAAGGCTGCAAAATGAAATACATAATCAAACTGATATGTTGTCATAATCTCAGAAATACCTTCACGTAAATTTACATCACACTTAATAAATTTTAAATTATTATGTTCTGCTTTAGGTAATTTACCAATATTACCCGAGAACAAATTGTCGACAACCACTACATAATTACTTTTATCTGCTATAAGTCGCTCAGTTAAAGCACTACCAATAAATCCAGAGCCTCCTGTTATTAATATTTTATTCATTTTGTCTTACTGTTTCTTCAATTTGTAAATCATCTAATTCAATATCTTCTTCTTCGTCAAAAATATGAAGTAGAGGTTCTTTAAAAGCTTTTGTTGTTATTAATCTTTCGAAAGATAAAAGTAATGCCGGTAAAAGCACAAGGTTTGCTAGCATTGCAATAAGTAAAGTAAACGAAACTAATACGCCTAGAGCAACAGTTCCGCCGAAACTTGATGTCGCAAATACACCAAAACCAAAGAATAATATTATCGATGTATAAATCATACTTGTACCTGTTTCGTTAAGTGCATTTATTACTGATTTTTTTATATCCCAATTTGTCGAGATAAGCTCCTGACGGTATTTTGCAAGATAATGAATAGTATCGTCGACCGAAATGCCAAAAGCAATACTAAATACCAATATTGTTGATGGTTTTATAGGAATACCAAAATAGCCCATTAAACCGGCTGTTAATAGTAAAGGTAATAGATTAGGGAATAATGAGATAAGAACCATTCTCCACGATGCAAACATCATTGCCATAAACATTGAAATAAGCAAAACTGCCAAGGTTAAGCTAATGTATAAATTATTTACTAAATACGAAGTCCCTTTAAAAAATACGACACTTGTACCTGTAATTATTGTTTTATATTTTTTTGGATTAAAAATACTGTCTAAGTCAACTCGCAATTCTTTAAATAGTATTTTCATATTTTTCGTTCCTATGTCTTCTACTTTTGTACTTATACGTAAAATACTTTTTGTGCTATCATCAACAAATGACTTTAAAAAGCTAGTATTATTATTACTTTTTGTATTTTTTAAATAATTAAAAATAAATGTTGTTTCCGAACCCTTAGGCAATTTATAATATTTTTCTTTTCCATTATAGTACGATTGTTTTATCATTTTCATTCCATCAGCAATTGACACAGATTTAGAAAGTACGGGTATTTTATTTAATTCTTTTTGTAATTTGTCTACTTTTTTTAATGTTGATAATTTATAAGCTCCTTTGTTTTTTTCTGTATTAATAATAATTTCTAATGGCATTAATCCCTTAAAATTATGTTCAAAAAACTTTAAATCGGTATAAACAGGATCATCTTTTGGTAAATCATCAACCATATAACCTGTACTTTTTATTTTTGTAGCTCCATAAATACCTATCAAAATAAAAAGAAATGTTAAAGCATAAACTTGTTTTCTACGAGTTTGTGCACTTTCAATAAGAAAACTAACTATTACATTTATAAATTTGCTATCTAAATGCTTTGTATGCTTATTCTTAGGCGATTTTAAAAAACTATACGATATAGGAATTATTATTAAAGAAAGAATAAATAAAGCCATAATGTTTATTGTGGCAACAATACCAAACTCTTTAAGTATATCACTATTTGTAATTATAAATGTAGCAAATCCAGAAGCTGTTGTTAAATTTGTTAAGAATATTGCACTTCCTGTTTTTTGAATTACTCGTTGTAATGCTTTAATTTTATTTCCATGACGTTTAAATTCGGCAAAATATTTATTTAGCAAAAATATACTGTTCGGAATACCTATAACTATTAACAACGGAGGTATCATTCCTGTAAGTATTGTAATTTTATAATGCAATATTCCCATTGTTCCCATAACCCAAGATACAGCAACTGCAACTACTATCATTGAAAATAATACAGCCTTAAACGAACGGAAAAATATATAAAGCATTATAATTGAGACTAATGCTGCAAGAATTAAAAAAATATTTAATTCTGATTTAATTTTTCGAGTTATTTCTGTCCTTATATATGGAAGTCCTGAATATTTTATATCTAAATTATGAGCTTTACCAAATTCATCAACATAATCTTTCACGCTATTAATAAGGTCTATACGAGATTTATCGTTTAAAACTTCCTTTGTTACACTTATTGCAACTAAAAATACTTTTGATGTATCGTTAAAAAATACATTTTTATAAAGAGGATAATGGTCAACAACATTAATTAAACTATCAAGTTGTTTTTGTGATGTAATTGTATCTGGAAAAATAGCTTTCACATCAAACTTTTTTTCCTTTGTATTTTTAGCAAAATAAACTAATTGAGCAACCGAAATAGCTTGTTTTACTCCATTTATTTTTTTTACATCGCGAGTAAGTTGTAATAAATCATTAAATTTCTTCACTTCAAAAAATGAACTATCTTGAAAACCAACTACAAAAATATTGGCTTCTTCACCAAACAATTTCTTGAATTTCTGATGATTAACAAAATTTATATCATCTTCGGGGAGTAAACGGGCGTATTCGTACGACATTTTCACATTTCGCCCCATATACGCCATAAAACCCGTAAATAGTGATATAACTACTATTAACAGAATACGATTACGTAAAATAAATCTTGCTACTCCTGTCCACATATATATAAAATTATCGCTAAATTAATATAATTAGCGGTTTTATACAATTTGATTTTGATAATAAATAGTTAATTAAAGTAAATTATTAATAATTAACCTGTGTTAGAGTTAAATACTATTTATAGGTTTAGATAATTAGCTTATTAATATACATTAAATTTTAGATGTTAACCAAACAATGTAAGTTTTATATAATATTGTTAATAGTTTCAGATAATTAGTTCATATACAAATTAAATTTACGAATACTTGCCTATCTGCAGACGGCAAAGAGGAATAGCGAAGAAATCTTATCAATCTTAATAAATTGCCACTTTTTTTTCTCGTTCGCAATGACACAATCCTTAACCTAATATCATTGAACATGTTCCGAAGTATCAATATGGTATTTACTTGCAAACAATATCATTTCCTACACAAAAGTTAATCCACTTTAGATTAAATATAATAGTTAAACACAAATTAGTTATTTCAGATATTTATAATGTTTCAATAACCATATCTGCATTTTCTAAAACTGTTTTAACCATTTGTTGCCACCGTTCTCCAAAAGTATTTTTTGTTTCGGGTGTCGCATTTGGTCCAATTGCTGATTGCATTATTTCACCAGGGCTAACAATTTTATGAGGATTATAAAAAACTTCAATACTTTTATTTGTATCTAATCTAGTAAAACGAACATTTGCTTTTGTATCTGCCCCATAAAACATTAAACCTCTACGATTGTATTTACCCATAACACCTGTAAAACCCATATTCTCAGTAGCACCCGTAATATTGGATAAAACCAAAGCAACTACTCCTGTATTATCTTCTAATGTGCCACTTAGTTCAACTTTTATTTCACCTCGTTTTGGCGTTTCATTAGGGTATAAGACTTTTAAACCTTCTTTTGCCATTAAATATGCACCTGCAACAGTTGCACAACTATGACCAGCCATTTTTACAATTTCGAGATACGAAATATCAATTATTCCATCTTTACTTGTTCCTAAAAATTCGCTTAAGTTGTCCTTTAAAACTATATGTTCTATTTCAGTAAAAAATTGTGGATATTCCATTGTTTTATTTTTTGCACAAATATAGGTACTTAATTACCTAAATGCAAGAATAAGATAATTTGTATCAGGACAAACTCATACTTTTTTCTTAAATTGATACCAATTTAATTTCAAAACTACCGACATATATATTATGCCGATAGATAATCACCAAATGACTTATAAAATCCGCATCTTTTGACTTTCTTTTTTATATAAAAACAATTCCGTATCTACTGATATTCAATGAATTTTACATTCAAATAAAGAAAAAATATTTTATTTTTATTTATGTCATTTGGTACTGAAATTATTATTCTTATTGTTAAAATATAATTTAACCAAATTGTGAAGTAATAAATAATCTAAGCCATTATACCTACCTTTTGAATTTACTTGCCACGGGCAAGCTATTAAATTTATTGTATTCCAAGGAGAAGCTGCTGTAAAACAAGGACCTTCCATTGGTGCAGAATCTAAAACCTTCTGATAGTACTCTCTATTATGAGGAACTTTACCTCCGTACAACAATGAAGCCGTTAATGGTAAGTGAGCAAAAGCCCCGTCAGGAAAATATTTAGTAACCGTTTTTTCACTTTTTAAACTATATTTAAGTGCTTTTTTAGGCATCGCCAAAACGGTTAAATCTGTAACACCGTAAGTATTATACATATGTGTATGTTTTCGCATAATAAATTTATGATAAATACGTGCCCTACTTGCTGAAAATAAAAATCTTGCCCAAATATTATTTGAACCTTTCGGATATAAATTACTATCAACAATAAAACTGGCTATTTTAGCAAAAGCATATTTTGTAACTGATATTTCTATATTTTTTTGATATACATTATTATCTGGAGTAATTATACTCCATCTTCTTTTATTTTTATGCTTTTTTTCTTTTACAACAGGATAAAATGCATACAAAATTCGCTTTGTTATATCTTGTGTGTGTTTAACAATTACAGTATCGTCAACAAATTCTTTTATTAGCCTAAAGCCATAATACAAGCACCATACTTGGTCTTGACTCATTGATGTAGGTTTTTTTTCCACATCACTTCTTATAAAATAACCATTAAGGTCGGCTTTTTTGCCCCAATATGTTTCTGCAACACTATCTATCCTATCAATAGTGATAAGCATATTTTTTATTTCATTTGCAGTTTCGTTTACTCCTTTTAAATCATTATCTATTTGTTTGAGCTTATATTCAGTAGCTAAAACACCTAAATAAAAACCAATATGCCACGTTTCATCAACATATCTTAGTTGACCTTTTGGAGTTATAAACTCAATAGGAATATAATTTGCTTTTTTATGTGGATTATCAATGTTTGATAAAAAATCTTCTCTAAACCTACTACGATATGTAATGTATTTCTTTGAAAAAGATTGACTAAAAATAGATATGCTAATAGCTATTAATATTATTGTTCCTAGTTTCTTCACTAATATTAAATTAATACATTAAATGCTTTTTCGAATTATTTTTCCAACCTGCTTGACTTTCATAGTCAACAAAATATATTTTTAAGTCAGCCTGACTTTCGTAATCAACAAAATATACTTTTTTATCAGCTTGACTTTCGTATTTTACAAAAAACCATTTGCCATTATTATCTCCGGCTTGGCTCTCATAATCTACCTTGTAAACCTTTAAATCGCATTGCGATTCGTATTTTTCTACATATACTTTAACATCAGCTTGACTCTCATAATCAACCGAGTAAATTTTTTGGGCATTAACCGTTATCAAAGAAAGTAAAAAAACTATTGTTGTAATTATTGTTTTCATAAGAAAAAATTTTAATAAAAATACAAAAAAAATGAGGCTGTCTCAAATATTCGCGTCATTGCGATGAGGAACGAAGAAGCAATCTGTTAATACTTAATAGTTTATAACATACAGATTCCTTCGCTTTGCCTGCCTACCGGTAGGTAGGCTCGGAATAACGACTTTTGAGACAGCCTCCTTTTCTAAATCTAATGTATTATTCTAGTGAGTTGAACAACCTGCATTAGGATCTATCTCAACCTTTTTTGTTTCTTCCATTGTAGTATTTCTTATTTCAAGAGCATCAACAACATTTGCAGCTAAATCTTTAAATGCTTTTCCTGTTACAGAATTTTCATCTAATGCAGCAGGCTCTCCATTATCGCCACCCTCTCTAATGCTTTGTACAATAGGTATTTGACCAAGAAGTCTAATGTCTCTTTCTTCAGCTAATTTTTTAACACCTTCTTTACCAAACAAATAATATTTGTTATCGGGCAATTCTTCAGGTGTAAACCAGGCCATATTTTCAACAAAACCAAGTAACGGAACGTTAATAGTTTCGTTTTTAAACATACTTATTCCTTTTATTGCATCAGCAATAGCAACATCTTGTGGAGTACTAACAATTATGGCTCCTGTTACAGGAATAGTTTGTACCATTGTTAAATGAATATCGCCGGTTCCTGGAGGTAAATCCAAAATCATAAAGTCTAAATCACCCCAAGCAGAGTCGTTTATCAATTGTTTAAGTGCATTTGTAGCCATCGAACCTCTCCAAATAAGAGCATCATCAGGGTTTACAAAGAAACCTATCGATAACATTTTTACGCCATAGTTTTCAACAGGAATAATTGTGTCTTTTCCATTAATTTTTTCAATTCCCGGACGCATATCCTCTGCCTTAAACATTTTCGGAATTGATGGTCCATAAATATCAGCATCTAAAATGGCAACCTTTGCTCCTGTTTTAGCAAGTGCAACTGCTAAATTTACCGATACTGTTGATTTACCAACACCACCTTTACCTGATGCAACTGCAATAATATTTTTAACAGTTTTCAATGGTTTTTCAGGCTCACCACCTAGTGGTGCAACTGCAACTTTTCCGGCTGTTTTAATATTTATTTCGGCATCAGGTCCTGCTAAAGCTTTTATTGTAGCTTCGCAAGCCTTTACTAAGGACTTTTCGAATGGGCTATTTGCATTAGGGAAAATTAGTGTAAAACTAATTTTTTTACCTTCAACAAGTAAGTCGCTAACCATGTTCAACGATACAATATCGTTGTTTTTTTCAGGATAGCGTACTTTGCCCAAAGTTTCTAATATTTGTTCTCTTGTATATGACATTTTGTTATGTAATTTAAAACGCGTCTAAATTACAAACAATGTGCCAATTTAAAAAATATTTATTTTTATTTAAATCCTATCCAAAATTAAAAGTATTTAACGTGAATTAAATATAATATTATTCACAGTTTGAGACAATTACACCAATATAATTTCAAAACTACCGACATATAAATATACTATTATGCCGATAGATAATCAAATAACTATAAAAACCGAAGTGAATTTACAGGCAATTTTGATTACTAATCGGTATTAATTAATAATTATAAGTTTTTTAGTAATAACAGTTTTATTCGAAATAATTTTTAAAATATAATTACCAGGAGATAAATTACTCATATTTATTTGATTTGTATAGCTAGTTATATTTTTTACCAACTTTCCTTGAATATTAAAAATTTGCATTTGTTCAAAATTTTCAACGCCAATTAAGTTAACAATTCCTGTTGTAGGGTTTGGGAAAATACGAACTTCATTTTTATTTTCAATAAAATCTACAGAATTTGCATTAGCACACATTATAGGGAAAATTGCAAGAGCAATACTGTTGTTCCAACTACTATTCATTGTTGCCCATGTACCATTGTATTCCTCCCAAGATATATTGTTAGCAACATCTCCATCTTGTGTTGATAATACAGCTATTGTATCACCATTAGCCATATTTAATCCACATGAAAAAGCAATAAAAAAATCTCCATTTACCTCAGTATTTACAAAATCAACAACATATCTACCATTATTATTATTAACAGCATTTACAATATCTGTTAAAGGAACAGTTTTGCTTGTAATAATATTTCCTGGTGCCCCAGAATTACTGTTATAAGCACTAAATGTAATGTTTGGATTAGTCCCTGATGTTGCTTGATAAAAATAAAAAATTGCTCGTGTTAAAAATGTATTTGAAGTTAAAGATGCATTATAAAAATTCGCTTTTTGAGTATCACCATAACCATTTGTTCCAGTAACATATCCTCCACCATCTGAATTATTTACGGTATAAATTGCAGTTGTTGATGTACTTAATCCAAAGACATCTAATGTATCGCATGTTTCTGATGAACTACCACATGGTACATTTGTGCCTTGTAATGTTGTTACGCCTGTGTTTTCGGGGTCAAGATAAGTGGATAAATTACTATAATCCCAGTGCTTATCCATTTTCCATAATAATCGGGATCGCTTTGTGCACTACATGAAGCTAATCCTCCTGTTAAAGTACCAACTACCAAACCATTATTATTAAATAAAGGAGAACCTGACGAGCCTCCTTCAGTTATTCCCCAGCCATTATCGTTACTACTCCAATAAACTTTCCAGTGTACATTTGATGCTGCACCAGTATAAGTTCCTGTTTGTAAACTTGATGAATAAGTTGATATTTTTTTTATACTTCCTGCCGGATGATGTATTCCTACGCCAGAAGGTGATGCACTTGGTTCTCTACTCCAACCATTATAATATGGATTATAAGATTGTGGAGGAATAGTATTAAGTTGTAATAATTGCAAGTCTGTTCCGCCACTAATATCGCTAGTAGTTTTCACACTGCAACCTGTTAAAGTATTTGAATTAGGTTCGTTTGTTGGTGTTGTACAGGTATTTGATTCGTAATTAAAATAAAAAATCCATTGGTTATGGTCACTTGACGATGCATCACCCGAACAATGATAAGCTGTTAAAAAATAAGGTGTGCAATCTTGACTTGTATTATTAATTAAAGTACCTGAACACAGAAAATAATCAGATCCATTTTTAATTAATATTTTAGCAACACCTCTTTTTTCATCTTGCCAATTATCGCCAACAGGCGAACAATTTATGTTTACTTCACAATCATCGGAAGGTTCTGTCCAATTTATATTCTTATTAAAATTTGAAATACCTTTATATATGTATGAAATTTCGCCAATAAATAAATCTAAATCTTCGTTAACATAAGCCGGCTGATTATATTCTATTATAACTTTATCACCTAAGATTAATTCCGTTGCAAATTCTTGTTTATTATTATTGTTTATTGATGTAAAAGCTCCTTTTAGCTGTTTCTTATCTTCAGAATAAATATACAGTTTACCACCTTTTGGTATTGAAAATTTATCGTAATACAAACCAATAGCTTTAGCTCCTTTAGATATTATTTCTAATTGCCAAATTTTACTACCATCTTTAAGTTTGGTCCAAGTACCTGAATTTTTTGGTGACAACTCTGCAGTTATTGATAAACCTATTCTTAGTTCTTGTCCATTTTTTTTAGAGAAATTATCTTGTTTTTCTACTATTGAAATACTAGGTGCTTGCAAAAATATTTTGTCTATATTGTTTAAATTAATATTTTTTGTAAAACTTATAGGCGTACCTCCTATACTAATTTGTGAAAATGATTTGTTTACATTTGCAAATATAAGTAGGTAAATAATAATACTAAATGTAGTTTTTTTCATTGTTATAGTCTTTATTGTTACAAATATACGTTTATTTATTAGACTCTCAAATTTGATTTAATTAGCAAAAACTTATTTTTAGAACTTCTGTAAGTAATGTTATTTAATAATACAATTGAAATTTTTAAAAAAACTCTTTTTTAAAATTAACTAAATATAAGTTTTTTGTAGCACGTGTAAAAGCTGTGTATAGCCATCGTAAAAATTCAATATTTGCATCATCATTGGTAATATAGCCATGATCTATAAAAACATTGTCCCATTGTCCGCCTTGTGCTTTATGACAAGTTACTGCATATGCGAATTTTACCTGAAGGGCATTAAAATACGGATTTTTTCTAATTTCTTCAAACCGCTTTTTTTTACTTTTAATATTTGCATAATCTTCGGCAACTTTGTAGTAAAATTCTTTATTTGCTTCGCTAGAAAGTGATGCTGTTTCTATGTTAAGTGTATTTAATATTATTTTTGTTGAAATTTCAAGTTCCGGATAATCAACAAATTGCACGTCAACATTTGCAAAACGATAGCCATATAATTCTTCATATTTTCCTATTCGTGTAATTTTAACAATATCGCCGTTAGCAATAAAATCGGTACGTTTATTAGGTTCTAACCAAAAATAATTATTTTTTACTATCATTAAATAATCGCCAGTTGATATTTCTTCTTCTTGGTATAAAATAGAGTTTCTTATACCTTGATTAAATAGATTTGCACGCTTATTTGAACGTGTTACAACAATTGTATTTTCACTTCCATAATTATCATACGACGATGATATCTCTTCAATTAAATTTTCGCCACATATTTTATGAATATCTGCATAATTATCAACAATAATTTTAGGAAAGCCAGATTCTTTTAGGGTAATTTTTTTGCGTATATTAGTCGCGTTATTTAATATACCCGACTCTTGTTCTTGTCGTACAACTTGAGTAAGATTTACGTGAGTTACCGCAAAACCATAACTTTCTAGTTCTCTTTTGTCAAGTGCAGGACTTAAATTTGATTTTACAGGAGGTAATTGAGCTACATCACCAATAACAATAAGTTTACAACGTTCTCCTGAAAAAACAAAGCTAATTAAATCATCGAGCAACCTTCCTGAGCCAAAAATAGACCCTCCTGTGTTGTTTGATATCATTGATGCCTCATCAACAATAAATATTGTATCGGTATATAAATTTTCACCTAAAAGAAATTTACCAAAATCGTCATTTGATGTTTTTTGTCGATATATTTTTTTATGAATTGTATATGCCGGTTTTTTAGAATATGCCGAAATAACTTTTGCAGCACGTCCTGTTGGAGTAATTAGGAGCGATTTTTGCTTAAACTGTTTCAATGTATTTACAAATGCACTTATTACTGTTGTTTTTCCTGTTCCGGCATAGCCAGTAAGAAGAAAAATAGAGGTTTTACTTGTTGGAAGAATAAACTCAGATAATTTATTTATAAATTTACTTTGGTCAAAAGTGGGAGCAAAATTTAAATTTTTTAAAATATTTTGTTTAATATGTTCCTCTAACATTGTTCTTTTTGGTATTATTTTAGTTTATTTTTCAAAATAAGACAAAAAATTGTAGATAAAGAATTATTATTTATGAAATTATTATAAATTTGCATACTTACAAAAATTTTAGAAAATGGATTTTTTATTAAGCTTATTAGTAAACATTGCTTATGCAGTTATTATTATTACATTACTCGTAGCAGTATTCTTTGGATTGTTAAAAATACTTGTTGGCGTTGGTGGAATGTTTGGTATTAATGGTTTGAAAAAATCGGCAGTAGATATTTCCGATAAAATTACTGTTGGATTAATAACCGGTATAAAAAAATTAAAAATTCCTATTATAGCATTCTTATTTATTTTAATACTTGGTTTTACTTATGTAGATTATAACTCTATTGCTAAACCCATCGCGTTTAATAAGGAAAAAGCTAAACGATACGACAAGGTAATAAAAAGATTAAAAGATATTAGAACAGCACAAGTAGCATATAAAGAACGATATTCAGAATTTGCTGGGGATTTTGATAAATTAATAAATTTTGTTAAATACGATTCTTTATTACTTGTTAGAAATATGGGTAGTTATAACGAAGATACATTAACTGAAGAAAAAGCTATCGAATTAGGTATTATTTTGCGTAAACTTCCTGATACTTTAACTGCCGAAAAAGCTGTTGAAATGGGTTATGTAGTTAGGGATACTATTAAAGTTGCGGTTCTTGATTCAATTTTTCCTAAAAATTATCCAATAGACTCTTTAAGATACATACCTTTTACAAATAAAGTTGAATTTAAATTAGGTGCGGGTACTATTGTTACTGGCGATACTGCAACTGGTGGTGTAAAAGTAAAAGTTTTTGAAGCTGTTGATGTTGCTCCTTTCGATATTTATGATACACTAAAAGTAGGTTCATTAACAGAAGCAAATAATAGTGCTGGAAATTGGGAATAAATAATGTAAGTTTTATTACAAAAAGACCTCTAAAAAATAAATTTTAGAGGTCTTTTTGTAAAACATAATCGAAGTTTATGTATGACTTTTATAAGCGCTGTTTAAAACACATAAGGGAGTTATATAGCTATTTACGACCTAGTAAAAAACACATAACAACTTAATAGACAGGTGAGTGTTTATGTTTTGATGCCGATAACTTTTTAAAAACTCAATGACAATTATACATATATGCAATAATTCAAAAATATTATTTCAGTAAATTTAATATTTAGCTATAATGCTTCCTAACTAAAACTAGTATTTAGGGTTTGCTGATTTTATAAAACATAAAAATAAGCAAACCATTTAAACGATTACAGACTAATTTAATGATGTGCAATAAAGAAATTTCGTTTCAAGAATTTTCTTTATTTTAATTTATAATCATAACTTTCAATCTAAAACTAATAATTGTTATTACTTTTAAATAAAAAAGATTTAATAACATATTATTAATAAATTGTAACAATTTACAGTTTATAATATAATATTTGTAACTTTTAATAACGAAGATATTCTAATTTGTTAAAAAAACAGCTCTATTAATTACGGTTAGTTTTAAAAACCTTTAGTAATAAGGACTATAGAGTGTTATGTCCATTGCTTTTCAATATATTTTATTTAATTTTGGCGTTCAAAAATTAAAATAACATTAAAATATATATATTATGAGTTTAAGTATAATTGGTAAAAATGTTGGAGTATCGGTTACATTAAAACTGAACCAAACATTTGCAATATTAAAAGAAAAAGGCGAGCCTGTAATTCATCTTGGAGGTGGCGAGCCAAAATCGCTTGCACCAATCGATGCAATTACAGCTATTTCATCACATCTTAATACCGGAGAAGTACGTTATGCACCGGTTGATGGTACTATTGATATGAAAAAAGCTATTATTAGATATACTCGTGAACATTATAATAGAGTTGTTGAACCTGAAAATATTGTTGCTTCAAGTGGAGCAAAACAAGCATTAATGGTAGCTTTACAAGCTATACTTGACCCACAAGATGAGGTTATTTTTCCAACACCTTATTGGGTTTCATATCCTGAAATGGTAAAACTTTGTGGAGCAATTCCTGTACCTGTTACACCTGAGGACGGAACTTTTACACCTCGAATATCCGATATTGAACAGAATGTTACATCATATACAAAAGCTATTATTATTAATAGTCCTAACAATCCATCAGGAGCAGTTTATCCTGCAAGTTTTATTAAAGAAATTGTTGAGTTTTGTGAGAAAAAAGGAATCTATTTAATTATGGACGATATTTATCACAAACTTGTATATAATGGTGCTGAGGTTGCAAACCCATTCGATTATATAAAAGATTTTAGCGATAACTCTAAATTAATCGTTATAAATGGTGTGTCAAAAGCGTATGCTATGACAGGTTTTCGTATTGGTTGGGCAATAGCAAATAAAACACTTGCTTTTGCAATGGCAAATATACAAGGACACCAAACATCAGGGCCATCAGTACTTTTACAAAAAGCTGCTATTGGTGCAATTAATGGTGTTCAGTCATCTACCGAAAGTTTAAGAATGACACTTGAAAACAACCGTAAAGTTCTTATTCAGCAAATTAAGGCTTTTGATGGTTTACATTTAATTGAGCCTGACGGAACTTTTTATGCTTTTGTAGATTTTTCGGCTTACGATAAAGATTCTACTCGTTTATCTAATTTCCTTTTAGAAAAGGTAAGAGTACTTACTATGCCGGGTGTTGAGTTTGGTATGGAAGGTTATTTACGTATTTCGTTCTGTGGTTCTATTAAAGATATTATTGATGGAATTGAGCGTATTAAGTGGGCAATAGACCCTAACTCGCCTAACGAATTATTTATTGGCGAACGCAAACTTGTACGTGATTGGAATTAAATTGAGAAATAATAGATTTAAGATATTAGATTTGAGACAAAACATCTCATATCTCATATCTCAAATCTAAAAATCTATAAGAAAGATGAAATACTTAAAATTTGATACACCTGCACAAAAACATACAACTACCTTTAAATCGAAGTACGGTTTAAAAAATCATGGCTTAGTGCAATTAGATACAGTTTACTGGAATTTACCTACTCCAGCTTTAGTTGAAGAAGCTATTTTTAGAGGCGAGGGTAAAATGGTAAAAGGCGGAGCCTTCCAAGTTTACACTGGTAAATGGACTGCTCGTGCTGCAAACGATAAATATTTTGTAAAAGAAGAAAGTACCGAAAAACAAATTGATTGGGGCGAGTATAACCGACCTCTTACTCCTGAAAAATTTAATGGCGTGTTTTCTCGTTTACAAGCATATTGGCAAGGTGAAGACTTGTTTGTGCAAGATGTTTATGCCGGTGCCGATGAGGAATTAAGATTACCAATTCGTGTAATCACAGATAAAGCTTGGAGTTCGCATTTTGTACGAAATATGCTTATTGTAGAAAAAGATTTTGCAAAACTTAAAGAGTTTGTTCCTGATTTTACTGTAATGGTTTCGCCATCGTTTAAACTTGACCCACGTATTGATGGAACACGAAGCAGTACAGCGGTAATAATAAATTTTGCTCAAAAATTAGCTATTATTGCAGGAACTGAATATGCCGGTGAAATAAAAAAATCGGTATTTACAATAATGAATTATTTAATGCCACTACAAGATACTATGTCTATGCACTGTTCGGCAAATGTTGGTAAAGATGATGATGTTGCTCTATTTTTCGGTTTATCAGGAACTGGTAAAACAACTTTATCTGCCGACCCTAATCGTAGCTTAATTGGTGATGATGAGCATGGTTGGAACGACCGCGGAGTATTTAACTACGAAGCTGGTTGTTATGCAAAAGCTATTCGTCTTTCAGCGGAAGCCGAACCTGAAATTCATGCTTGCTCACATATGTTTGGTACAATTTTAGAAAACGTTACATTCGATTTACCATCGCGTCAGTTAGATTTAGACGATGAAAGTTTAACTGAAAATACACGTTTATCTTATCCATTAGAGTTTATTCCTAATGCAGTTCCAAATATGAGAGTTAATTCTCAACCAAAAAATATTATTTTCTTAACTGCAGATGCTCAGGGCGTTATGCCTCCTATTGCTAAACTTGATATGAATCAAGCAATTTACCATTTTATTAGTGGTTATACTTCAAAAATTGGTGGTACCGAGCTTGGTTTAGGAATTGAACCGGAAATTACATTTTCGGCTTGCTTTGGAGCTCCATTTATGGTGCATCACCCATATTTTTATGCAAACTTATTAAAACAAAAAGCATTAAAATCGGAAGCAAATATTTGGCTAGTTAATACTGGCTGGGTAGGTGGTAAATTTGGTGTAGGTAAGCGTATATCAATACGTCATACACGTAATATGCTTACTGCTGCTATGACTGGTGAACTTGATAAAGTTAAATACAGAAAAGATAAGTTGTTTGGATTTAAAATTCCATTAACTTGTCCTAATGTACCTGACGATGTTTTTGAACCAAGTAATGCTTGGGGAGATAAAGATGAATATTGGAAAAAATATGATGCTCTTGCATCTCGATACATCGAAAACTTTAAACTTTTCCAAGATGGAGTACCTAAAGAAATTTTAAAAGCTGGTGCTAAACGCTTGAAAAAATAATTACATAAAAAATATTTAAAAATGCCACTTATTAATTTAGGTGGCATTTTTAATTTATTATTAATTGAAATTAATAGCTAAATCAAAAAGTCCGCCAAAAACATAACCTTGATGATTTGCCGAGTCGTTTATACCAAATAATGCTTCTGCATAAGGTGTTATACCAATTTCTATGCTACGTTTTTTATTCGGGCTCTTAAACTCAAAACCTATATAACCTCCAACAATTGGTCCCATCGCAAAAAATGATTCGGTAGGATTATCTTGTTCTGAATTATAATCAGGACCATAGTGTAAAGAAATACCAATCATAGGTCCGGTTTTAAAATTGGTTTTTTCAGATAAATGTTTCTTATACTTTAAAGTTGCAGTGGGCTCAAATTGAAGCATTTCAAAAGCTAAACCAAAAAGTACCGGACGAAAAACCGGTATATCAATATGTGCTACAGATTTTTGCGACACATTAAATTCCATAAATATTGAAATATCTGCAGCAGTACCACCGGTTGCACCTGCCGGAGATGCTACACACATTCTTACATCGTCGTATCTGCCTCCTAATCTGAATTTTACCCCAAATTTAGTTTTGTTTCTTAGGCTGTCGTTTTGTGCTATTGTAGTGCTTGGTATTATAAATAATATTAAAATTGCAAATACTGTAATTTTTAGAGATATATTTTTTATTTTCATTAGTTGTTATTTAGTTCTATAATTTAATTTCTATGCAAAGAAACGGAATTATTTATAATCAATCTAATTAAGGGTCTGTTTTTTGTAAAATTTAAGAAAGATTATGATTATAACTAACTGATAATTCTAAATATAAACTGTATATGTCATTAAATATAATTAAATTATCTTTTACTATTCACAATAAAATATTATATTAGCACGTATTGAAATATGTAACCAATTTAAATTTTTTATTATGAACCGAATTTTTTTATTAGGATTAAGTGCAATTTTTATGTTTTCGTGCACACAAACACCAAAAACAGAAACCGCAACAATAAGCGATAAGCAAATAACAAAAACTAACGATTTATTATCGTCAGAAGTAGTTGTAAAAGACTATATAAATTTAGCGTCAAACGACAACCCCGACTGGATTAAATCGGCAGTAGATAATAAAGTAATTAAAACTATTTTAGATATTGCAATTGAAGGAAAAGTTATTGTTAATACTGTTGATGATGGCGATACAATCCCTATGACAGTTGGTGAAATAAATTCAAATTTAGGAATGTTTCAAGATACAATGCAGATGGAAATATCTGAAGATACGTATATTGACACTGTAATTACAACTCCTGCAAAACCAGAAGAAGTTGAAGGTATTTTCTTTAAAGAAAATTGGAAATTTGATGCAACAAGTTTTTCGTTTACAAAGCAAATACACGAGTATTTACCTGTAAGAGAATATTATAAACAATTATCAAATGGTATAATTGACACCACAACAAAAGTAAAAAAGCTTGTGTTTAAAGTAATAAATGATAATAATAGTAAGAATTTTGAGAAAATTGCATCAGACGTAACAACAGCTTTTTACTTTAATGCGGAGTTGCCTAATTTTATTAATGGCTTAGATATAACACGCTTTGCAAACTATTTAATTAATTATTCTTATAAAGATAAAAAAGACGTTTACGATTTTTACGAACCAAACTCAAAACTTTCTTATACCGATGCTAAAGGTTTGCTGGGAGCAAGTTCAGATACAATTCAGTTAGAAGTAACACCCGGGAATTTTAAAGAAACTGTATTAAATTACGACCCAGAACCTGAAGAAATAATAGGTGTAATTTTTGTAGAAGACTGGTATCTTGATAAAGAAACCCTTAGCTTTAAAAAAGAAGTTAAAGGATTAGCACCTATTAGAAGATTCAACGATATTGACCCTGAAGGCGAATCTTTTACAAAAACCACAATACCTTATTTAATTAAATTATAAAAATTTAACTATCAAATATTAAAATTGCGGACTAATGTCCGCAATTTTTTTTTCTGTTTCGTTAATTATAATATCATTGCCAAATAATATAGTTGTATGCAAATGTGCAATTCCATAATTTTTGCTTAACACTTTACATATTATTAACACAAACATAACACAACATTTAAAAAGAAATGATTAATTTCGTGAAAAATAATTAAGAATATGTCAAGACGAACAAGAAGAAGACAAGAAAAGGAAACAAAAAAACACAGTAATGCAACAACTGTAAAGAAAAAAGATTTACGCCACAAAATAATATCATTAATAAGTAAATCGCCTGCCAAAACCTATAACTATAAGCAAATTGCAGCAAAATTAGGAATAAATGGTTCAGGAAATCGTAAATTAATTGAACAGGTTTTACGAGAATTTACCATATCGGAAAAACTTATTGAAGTACAACGAGGAAAATACAAGTTAAAAGATAAGGGTGCTTATACTATAGGAACTGTTGATTTAACAACAAAGGGTTATGCTTATGTTGTATCAGACAAATTAGAGGAAGATGTTTTGGTAACTCAACGTAATCTGCATCGTGCTTTTGATGGCGATTTAGTAAGTGTATATTTATACGCTAAACGTGATGGAATGCAACTAGAAGGCGAAGTTATTGAAATAATAAAGCGAAATACAAAAAAAATAGTTGGTAAGATTGAGATTTCGAGAAATTTTGCATTTTTACGACCATTAGACCGTAAAATTCCTTATGATATTTTTATACCTGAAAACGAAACAAAAGGGGCAAAAAATGGCGATATTGTTTCGGTAGAAATTACAGAATGGGCTCCTCGTGCAAAAAGCCCTACCGGAAGAGTTTTCGAAGTTTTTGGCGAGCCGGGACATAACGAAACCGAGATGCATGCAATTTTAGCTCAGTACGAATTGCCTTACTCGTATCCTAAGGAGTTGATAGAGGAAGCAGAGCAAATTCCTGCAGAAATAACAGCGGAGGAAATAAAAAAACGTATCGATTTTCGTGATGTTACAACATTTACAATTGACCCAGATGATGCAAAAGATTTTGATGATGCACTAAGTTTGGTAACCCTAAAAAATGGTAATTATCAGGTTGGTGTGCATATTGCCGATGTAACACATTATGTACAACCCAAAACAAATATCGATAAAGAAGCAATTGAACGAGCAACATCGGTTTATTTGGTTGATAGAGTAGTGCCAATGTTACCCGAAAGGCTTTCAAACTTTATTTGCTCGTTACGTCCTAATGAGGACAAATTAACATATTCTGCAATTTTTGAGATTAGAAAAGATGCCAAAATTGTTGATTTTAAGGTTGAAAAAACTATAATAAATTCAGATAAACGATTTACCTATAACAATGCACAAGAAATTTTAGATAAAGGTGAGGGTGTGTTTTACGAAGAGCTAAACATACTTAATACTCTTGCAAAAAAAATTAGAAAAAAACGTTTTACAAGAGGTGCGGTAAATTTTGAACGTACCGAAATTAAATTTAATCTTGATGATGATGGAAAACCTTTGGGAGTTTTCTTTAAAGATAGCAAAGATACAAACAGACTTATTGAAGAGTTTATGCTTTTGGCAAATAAATATGTTGCCGAACTTATAGGAAAGCCAAAGAATGGTAAGAAACCAAAAACCTTTGTTTATCGTGTACACGACAAACCTGATGGCGAAAAAATAGCTGTTTTTAAGAAATTTATTAAGCGTTTTGGTTATAATTTATCAACAGCAAACAGAAAAGAAACAGCACAATCGTTAAATAATATTTTGGGCGAAGTAAAAGGAAAAGCAGAGCAAAATCTGGTTGAAACAATTGCAATTAGAACAATGGCAAAAGCCGAGTATTCTATCGATAATATTGGTCATTATGGATTGGCATTCGATTATTACACGCATTTTACATCGCCAATTCGTCGTTATCCTGATATGATGGTGCATCGCTTACTTTTTGATTATTTAAGTGGTGGAAAATCTCGTTCAGAGAAAAAATATATAGACCTTTGTAAGCAATCATCGAAAATGGAAGAACGAGCTTCGCGTGCCGAGCGTGACTCAATAAAATATAAGCAAGTTGAGTTTATGCAGAATAAAATAGGCGAAGTTTTCGAGGGCGTAATTTCGGGTGTTGCCGAGTGGGGAATTTATGTTGAAATTATTGAAACAAAAACCGAAGGTTTAGTTCCTATTCGCGATATGAACGACGATTACTATGTTTTTGATGAAAAAAATTACCGTATTATCGGAAAACGCAGAAAGAAAATTTATCAGCTAGGTGATAAGGTAGAAATAGAAATTATTAAAGCCAATTTGGTTAAAAAGCAACTCGATTTTGCTTTAGTTGAGTAGCTTTATAAAAAAGAATAAACATAATAAGAGCAAAAATAAAACTGATAGATTAAATTTATTTAATAAACTTTTTTTAGTACAAAATAATACGTTTTAAAATCCCAACATACCACTTATTTGTGTAACGCTACTTTAGGACAGGACAAGTATTTAATAAAAAAGCCCAAGTTTATAAACTTGGGCTTTTTTATTATTTTGGAAAGTTTATTATAATAAACTAGAACCTTTATTTTTTCCTTCGCCAAAGTTATAACCTATCATTATTTCGTGGCTTCCACTTTGGAATTTTTTTATTTCTGATGTTGAGTAATCAAACGCATAGCCAAATATAAATCCTTTATATTTAACTCCTAACATTGCCACTATTTCTCCTGATGTTCTATAAGAGGCTCCTACCCAATAATTTTCCATATAAATCCCACGTAAATTTACATCTAAGTTAAAAGGAGTTCGCTCTGTTCCTTTTGCTAATACGGATGGTTCCATCTCAAATTTATCGCCTATCTGAAATTTATAACCACCTAATAAATAATAGTGTCGTATCATAGAATTTTTATCTACTTCTTTGTCGGCTATTTTTATTGGTAATTGTATTAATTGAGTAGCCGATATTCCTGCAAAATATTTTTCACCTTGTAAATAAATACCAAAATCTGCATCGGGTACAAAAGCTGTTTCTGTATTTTTATATAAAACCTCATCGCCTTCATCTATTGCTGTCATTTGGTTATAATCTAATTTGTATTGAAATGCTTTAAGTGCTAATCCAAATGATAGTTTCGAATTCCAAGAGCTTAAATCTAAGATATAAGAATAAGTACCTTGTATTCCTATTTTTGATTCTGGACCAAATCTATCTACAAAAATATAACCTCCTACGCCCATACTTTTGTTTCCTAATAATGTATGTGCTGATACTGCTTGTGTAGATGGAGCGTTATCTATTCCAACCCATTGTTGTCGTGCTGTTAAGCGTAGTGGTATATAATCCACATTACCTGTTATTGCCGGATTTAATAAAAATCGATTAAACATATACTGACTATATAAAGGCTGTTGTTGTGCAAATGTTGCTGATATACTTATAAAAACAACTAAAAATATTAATACTTTTTTCATTTTATTTTTTTTTACATTTCAAATATATAAGATAAATCGATAAACACCATAAATAATATCTATCGATTTATCAATTGATACATTTATCTCACAATTGTTACTGTACCTGTTTTTGTTATCCCTGCTCCGTCTATTTCAATTACATATACATAAGAGCCAATAGGTAATTCTTTACCGTTCAAGTCTGAGCCGTCCCACTCTTTTGAAGGATAACCAGCTCCTGAACCATCATAAGTATATATTAGATCACCCCATCGGTTAAAAATATTAATTTTAACACTTCCTTGTTCTTCAATATTTGTAATTCTTAACTTATCATTTTTGCCATCATTATTTGGGGTAATTACTGTTGGTACAATTAAATCAACTTTTATATTGTAATAGCCAGTTGCTTTACAATTCTCAGCATCAGTAATTGTTACATAATAATTACCTGATGTTAAGTTTTGATTTAATTCAGTATTTACGCCATTAGACCATTCGTAAGTATAACTTGGTGTTCCACCTACAGGTTTTACAAAAATATTACCATAATAATTAACATAATAGGTTGAATCAGCTATTAATATAGCATCTGGTTGTATTAATGAAGTATCAACTCTAATTATACAACCATTGGCATCTTTTACATCTACTGAATAATTTCCTGCCGATAGGTTACTTATTGTTGATGTTGTTTCACCATTATTCCATAAGTATGTATGAGGCAAAATACCGTTTTCTGATATTACACTAATTTCGCCGATTGAATCATTATAACACTTTAATGATGTATTAATTGTTAATAAAGCTGTTAATTTTGATGGTTCAGTAATATTAATGTTTATTATTGAATCTGAACAAGAATTAGCATCTGTTACAACTACTTGATAATTTCCTTGCGAAAGATTTGTTATATTAGCTGTAGTTTGACCTGAACTCCACTCATATGTGTATGCTTGCGTTCCTCCACTTACACTAATATATATTTGTCCATTATTATTACCAAAGCAATTAATATTTATTATTGAATCTTTTAAAACCAAAGCACTAGGTTCTCCTATTACAAAATTATCTGATGTTAAGCAGCCTGCACCCTCTTTTGCTGTTATTGTATATGTACCAGCAACTAAAGTATCAAAACTAACATTATCAACTCCTGAATTTATTGTAGCTAAAGTATCGTTACCTTGAATTAGATAATAAATATAATTTGGAGTTCCATTTGTCATTGTAGCTAAAACTGTTCCTGTTGCAGAACCAAAACAAAGAGCATCAGTTGTGTTTGTAATACTAACAGAACCTCCTCCTAAATTATTAATTATATAGTCAACAGTATCTGTACAACCATTATCATCGGTAACAATTGTAGAATAGTTTCCAGGAGCTAAATCTGTATAAACAGAATCTGTTATTGGTGTTTGCCCAGGATAACTGTAAGGTGCTGTTCCTCCCTGAGTTGTAAGTATTACAAATCCATTAGGAGAACCACAACTTGCAGCAACAATACTATCAATACTTACTTGTAAAGGTTGTGGTTGATTAATATTAACAGTATCTCCATAAGCTGTACATCCATACACATCTTTAACTACTGTAATAAAATTAGTTCCAATAGCTAATCCATTAAATAAACCTGAATTTGAAGAATAACTTACGGCATCATTAATTGAATATTGTAAAGGATTACTACCTGTTGCATTAATTTGTATAACTCCTGAATCATCGTTATAACATTGTAAATTTGTTATATCAACACTTGTAATAACAGGTAATGGCACAACCACAACTGTAACACTATCAGTTACTGTTGTTGCTCCATCGTTTACAGTAAGATGGTATGTTGTTGTAACTGTTGGATACGCATTAGGATTATAAATAGTTGCATCACTTAATCCTGTTGTAGGTGTCCATGTATAAGTATTTGTACCTGTACCTCCAGAAACAGTTCCTGTTATAATTGCAGTATCTCCAATACATATAGTAT
>Ga0256827_10000355_pt1 | contig 27860 bp, 32 predicted proteins | sample CV84metaG_FD_185977 | JGI IMG/M metagenome (GOLD analysis project Ga0256827, IMG submission 185977) | Hydrothermal vent microbial communities from East Pacific Rise, Pacific Ocean - CV84 | ecosystem: Environmental > Aquatic > Marine > Hydrothermal vents | place: Pacific Ocean: East Pacific Rise...
ACTTAAACTCTAAGTCGTCCATCCGTTCTTGGACGCGTATTATAGACAAATCTACTCCTCTTGTCAAGGATTTTCTCATTTTTGTGTGCAATTTGTGGATTTTCTTTTCTTTTCGTAATCTACTTACACTATATAAGACTACATATAGTGTGAGTTTTTATAGGGTTACTTGTTTATGTATCTCTTTAATAATGTTCTTCATACTTTTATCTTCTACATTAATAATTACATCAGCAACTTCTTTATAGGCTTTTTCTCGCTCAGTATAAAGAGCTTTTGCTTTTTCAGGTTCCGAGAAGAGTGGTCGCTTTCTTAATTTAGCTTTTGCATTCTCTGCTGTTGAGAGTCGATTAAATATCCATTCGTAGGAAGCATTTAATAAAACAACTGTTCCCAATTCTTTTAAATTTGACACTTTATAAAAACCACCTCCACACGAAATGAAAGAGTTGTGTACAGAAGACTCAATCCAATCTGCACATTGTTGCTCACAAAGACGAAAATATTTTTCGTCCTCTTCTTTAAAAATAGTCTTTATTCTTCTATTCTCTTTTGATTCAATTAAATCATCCGTATCAATAATAAAAATATCGTATTTTTTAGAATAAGCTCTAGCAGTTGTACCTTTGCCAACCCCCATAAAGCCTATAAGTATAATATTATTTTTCATCATCAAACCATGTTGTATCTATCAATGATTTTCTTAAGACGTTTTCGTAAATTTCTGAGTGCATCTTCTGCATCTTTTCCTTCAGATACCAAGGATTCAAACTCATCAAATTGAATTTTTGCAACCCATCCAATTTTTGTATGCTTTTTAATACCTACAAATCGAACTTCTCCAAAATGATCTTTTGCTGTTTTATAAATACGATCAATTCTCTCACTTAAAGTTTTTGCATTTTCTGCCATTTTATACCTTTTAAAATTAAATAATAACCTCTAATTATACTAACTTTCTTATTATAAACTTTCGATATTTCCCACAACTCGACCAACTATTTTTACTTCATCTGCTAACATAATTTCAGGGGAGTAGGCTTTATTATCAGAAATTAGTTCAACCATACCATCGGCTCTTTGTCGAACACGTTTTATAAATAATCCTGCTGTTGTTGAGGCAATATAGATACCATCTTTTGAAATATTTGTCTGTGTTCTATCTATGAATACAATGGAACCATCTTGTAAAGTAGGTTCCATCGACTCTCCATCCACATTAATTGCATCTATTTTTTGATTTGAAGAAGTAATAACATTATTCATAATCGTTCTGTCCACCGTTAAAACTTTATAATTTGCATCAAAAGTAAATGCTCCCCCCCCTGCACTGGCACGAACATCTGTAAAATAATGAATTTGAAAGAACTTCTCTGTCTCTTCTGCCAACATATCAATCGCTTGATCAAAAAAGAGCCAATTAATACTTAACTTTTTATTGGCACAAAATTCCATTATCTCTTTAAAGGGTATAGAATTTCTTTTCTTCATCGTTGCAAATGTTGTTTGAGGTATGGCTAAAGCATCTGCAACATCTTTATCAAATATTTTTTTTACCTTTTTTTCTTCAGAAATAATGTCTTTTAATTTTGTAATTACGACTTTTAAATCATACATTTTTACTCCTTAGTGAAATTGAATATTTTAAATTATATGACAATTTGACATATTTTTAACTTAATTTAGAAAATAGTATTATAATTTGAAATATTTATAAAGGAAAGGATAGAAGATGGAGTTAAAATCAGATAAAAAATTATTAAAAGAAGCGATAGGAAGTGGCTGTAAAACAGTTGCAGAGTTAGCATCTTATTTAAAAATGCGTCTCCGTATGCAAACTGTTTATAGAGGATTAATCAATAAGTAAAATTTTTACTGTATCGCCTTTAACTTTAGAGTTGTCCTCTTCTGAAGTAACCAAAAGAGCCGTAGAACCTAACATATTTGTCAGAATTGCAGAAGAACCTGCCTTTTTACCTTGGAAATCTACAAAATATTGCCCATCTTCCAGACTGTAGTTACATGCTGTAAACTCGGCTTTTTTCTGTCTTTTGTTAAATCCATCTCGAAGCGTTGCTTCAACCAAGCGTAATGAACAAGTACCTTTTTGAAGTTTTGCAATCAGTGGAACAACATACAATAGAGCTGTAACCGTAGAAGAGTAGGCAAACCCTGGAAGAGCTACTATAAACTTATCCTCTTTTTTTGCCACCATAATATGTTGACCAGGTTTTACACGTACTCCTTTAAAAAGCACCTCACAGCCAAGCTCTACAATCACATCTTTGACAAAATCAAAGTCGCCAACGCTCACACCACCTGTAGTAACCACTATATCACTCTGCTCTAGTGCTGATTGAACACCATTCAGAATGGTCTCTTTATCATCAAGAATACACCCAAGTTGAATCGCTTTACCATCATATTTATTGACCAACGCCTCTAAAATATAATTATTAGAGCTTCGTATTTGTGCATCAGAGGTTTGTGGTTCTCCAAGCTCTAACAGTTCAGAACCTGTTGATAAAATAGCAACTCTTGGTTTCTCATACACCAAAGGAGAAACCACATTTAAACTTGCCATAACACCAATGTCTGCAAAACCTATCTTTGTTCCTTGGGCAATAAGATTCTGCCCCTTTTCATAATTCTCTCCAATAGCACGCACTGAAAAACCAAAAGGAACCTCTTGGTTAATGATAATTTCATCTCCATCAACGGTTACATTCTCTATAGGAATAAGCGTGTCACTACCATGAGGCATCAATGAACCTGTAAATGTTTTGATACAAGCCCCCTCTTTTACCTCATCATGTAACGCTTCTCCTGCTGGATTGATACTCGAAATCTTTAATCGTCCCAATTTTAAATCTGCATGTTTAACGGCATACCCATCCATTGCCGAGGTTGGGAACTCTGGCGAATTGTGGTCAGTTACAATGTCTTTTGCCAAAACATAGCCCAAAGTATCGGTTAAATATCTTTTTGATGCTTTATAATTATTAATCTCTATACGGTTTAAAATCTCTATTGACTCATCGAAGTGCATAAATGCCATTCTATTTTTCCTTTTTTTAATTCTATTTAATCTTTTTTAATATTCAATAAAAGCAAACCTACGCCAATAATCCACTACCACTCATCGGCGTGCTTCTATCTTCGGCATAGATTCGTTTTCCATTAATAACATCGTATTTCCATATGGGAGCATTGGCTTTAAAATCCTCTACAAACTCATCAATTAATTCCAATGCTACACGCCGTTTTGGAGAAAACACAGCAGAAATATACGAAGAAGTATGTACAGGAACATCTCCAATGGCATGAGCCATCTTGACTTTTGCACCCAATTTTTCAGCTTTTTCTACCCAATCATCAAACCACTTTTGAAGCACAGGTTCATAAATATCAAAACTCAATGCCTCAATACCATTTTCTGCACGAATCGTTCCCACAAATGGAATATATGCTCCATAGTTGGATTCAGCCTCTTCCTCTAACCACTGATTAAAAATTGTTTGAACATCTAAGGCTCCCTGATACAGTTCCATATTAACCACCACATACAGGAGGTAAGATAGAGACTCTATCGCCACTCTTTAAAACCATTGATAAATCATTGATCATTTGGTCATTTACTGCTACTGCACACTTATCAAGCCATGCACTAATGGTCTCTATTTGTTGAAGTTGATTTGCAACATCTTGTAAGGTCTTTGCTTTTAGCTCTAATGTCTCTTCTCCAATTGGTCCTAAAAATTCAACTTTAATCATATTTACTCTCTCACTTTATTCAAAATTGTTTCGATTATAAAAGTTGTTTGATATAATCATGCTTAATTTACTCTAGGAGGGTAACAACTGTGATATTTGGCTCAATTAGCTACCTTAACCTTTTACCTTTTCAAGTTTTTTTAAAAAAACATCTTAAGCACTCCTCTAGCAAAATGGCATTTAATTATAAACGAGATGTCCCCTCTGCTATTAATAAAGCTCTCCGTAAAGGAAATATTAATGCAGGATTTATATCCAGCATCGAATCCTCTCGCTATAAATGTACTAATTTAGGAATTATTGCTCATAAAATGGTCTACTCTGTATTTGTTATTAAAGGAGAAAACAAAAAAGATAACGAATCAGCTAGCTCAAATCAACTGGCAAAAGTGTTGAATCTTCAAGGCGAAGTAATTATTGGAGATAAAGCACTCAAATACTATTTAGAAGGTGGCAAGGGCATAGACCTCTCTCAAGAGTGGTACAACAGAACAAAACTTCCCTTTGTCTTTGCAAAACTCTGTTTTAACTGTTATGAAACAAGAATTAAAAGCCTTGCAAAACGATTTATACAATACCCTGTTAAAGTACCCCAATACATATTAAAAAGAGAAGCAAAAAAACGGGGTATTAGCCCCAAACAACTTTTATGGTATTTGGAACATATTGAATATAAAATGGACTACAAAGCCAAGCAATCGTTAAAACTGTTTTTAAAGCTCTCAAATAAAACAAAAGAATAAACCTTTTAGGTTTATTTCTAAATATTTTTTAAAAGCATCGCAACTTGTAATGCTCCATCTTTTTCTATCATCTTTTGCAGTTTTTGACTCTTCTCTTTTATATTCTCATCTAAAAGGAGGACAACCTTTTTAAGTTCTATCTCTTTCTCACGCATAATCCATGCTACATTTTGGTCTACTAAAAATTTTGCATTGTAAAATTGGTGGTCTCCTGCTGCGTAAGGATAAGGAATATAAAGTGTTGGACATGCCATCGCTGAGAGTTCCCATAGAGTGGACGCACCTGAACGGGCTATTGCAAAATCAGCTTGTTGCATGTAGTCTGAGAGTTTCTCTGTAAAACCAAACACTTCGGCTTCTATCCCTAGGGCTTCATACTCTTTTTTGACTTCTTCTATATTGCGTTCTCCTGCTTGGTGGATGATTTTTATTTTTTTATCTTTTAGAGTAGAAGCAAGAGAGAGAGCTAGCTTATTAATAGCCACAGCCCCCTGTGAACCACCTAGAAAAATAATGGTTTTTATCTCTTCACGAATACGAGATTTCTTAAAAAACTCCTCTTTTATAGGGTAGGCTTTAATCGGAGACTCCTCTTCATACGAAGAGATAAAGGCTGTGGCATACGAGCGTAGTAGTCTGTTGAGTGAGCCTATGGCTGCATTTTGCTCGTGAATAACCAAGGGGATATTTAACATTTTTGCAGCAAAAGAGGTCGGTGCTGCTGAAAAGCCACCCACACAAAAAACAACTTTTGCTTTTTTCTCTTTTAAAATTTTTCGGGCTTTAAAGGTCGCTTTTATTAGCATAAATATGGATTTTACTTTACCGAAAAGACCTTGATTTACAACACCTTGAGTGGGTAAAAAATGCGTTGATTCAAACTGTTTGTCATCTTTGAACCACGCTTGGTCTTGACCCTTGGTTGAGCCTATATAGATGAGTTCCTCCCCTAAAAGTTGCTCTTTTACAGCTTTAATAATGGTCAAATGCCCACCTGTTCCTCCACCTGTCATAACGATGCTCATGTTTCTTTCCTTCTCTGTTCTATTTATGTATTTTTTTTGAAATCATTAGTACGATTCCAATACTGAGTGAAGAGGCAATGACTTGTGAGCCTCCATAACTTAAAAAGGGTACAGCAATACCTTTAATTGGGGTAATCCCTGCAATACCAAAGCTGTTAATCAAAAATGAAAAAGTAATAAGTAATGCCGTTCCAACACAGTAAAGATAATAAGTCGGGGTATCTATTTTAGCTGCAATTTTAAAGATACGGTAGATAATAAAAAACATAAGAAAGGTAATGAATATTATGGTAACGGCTCCTAACTCTTCGGCAATTCCTGCTAGAACAAAATCCGTATTTACTTCGGATAAAAAGCCAAGTTTATATTGACCATTACCAAGACCTTGCCCCCAAAAACCTCCATGCTGGATAGCATCCAAAGAGTTAGATATTTGATACGTTTCTAAACGGTTAGCAGGTGTGTCAATAGAGATAAACCAATCTTGGATTCGTTTGATTCTATGTGGAGCACTGATAATAAGAAGTGCCAACCCCGATAATGCTATCCCAAAAAGCAGTGAAAAGAATCGAAAACTGCTTCCTACAAGTAAGAATAAAATAATCAGTGTAGCTGATAGAACAACCGTTTGTCCTAAATCTTTTTGAAATACAGCAATAAGAAGCGTTGATATAAAAAGCACCACCACATAAGGAACAAAGAGCTTTATTTCAGCTTTTAACAACATGTTTCCATGGGTAAAACGGGTACGTACCAACGACCATGAGATAAACATAATAAAACCAACTTTATAAAACTCTACAGGAGTAATCGAGGTTACACCCAAATTAACCCATCGTTTTGCCCCACCAATGCTATGTACCAGTGACTCGGGTAAGAGGGGCATGATTAAAAGTATAAAAAGAAAAGTAGAAAAGAGAAAAATTCCAATAGGTTTAAACCATTGGTCCGGATCACGTCGGCTAAGCCAAACCATTAATGAAATACCAATAGTTACAGCTACAAATTGTCGGATAAAAAAATGAAAATCATTGTAGTGGAACTTCATAACAGCATAACTAGAGAGAGAGTAGCTCATGATTAATCCAAGGATTAAAAGGATAACAGTCGCTCCAAATAGGGGTTTATCAATCATATTGTATTCTTTTTTATTTTTAGTGAAGATATTTTATCAAAACTTTGTAAAAAAAATAGTAAAATCTCTTTAGAGAATTTAAAAAGGTTAATATGCCCAATGCAAAAATAGAAAATAAAATGATACATTATCGCTCTGCCATATTACTTGTGATGTTTCTTTCAATACTCTTTCTTTTTCTGATATTTTTAAGTACGATTATAGGAATAATCAATACAGATCGAAAAACAGATAATAAGTTTGTAACCATTGAAAATAAAGCAATACGAGGAAAAATCATTTCAGAAGATGGTTTTGTGGTCTCCTTTAGTCAAAAGCATTTTAGAGCAGAGGTCAATACCAAAAGTATCGACCCTAAAAAGAAAGATTTATTTATTAAGCTTTTTTCCATCTACTCAGGAATTTCTGAAGAGAAAATTTTATCCAAATTTGTTTCCAAATCAGGAAAAAAGATAAAAGGTCGTATCGTTCTTTGCTCCAATATAGATGTACGTTTATCAAAAGATTTAAAATCACTCTCTCGGAAAATGACCTCTTTGGATATTTTTCAACCGTTAAACCCTAAAAAACCTCATTTGGTATATGGCTTAGATATTTTACCTGCGAGTGAAACACGTTCATTTCCTCATAAAAATATTCTGACCCCTGTCGTTGGCTATGTACGCACAAAAGTTATTGATAATTATAAAACGCCTATTGGAATGAAAGGTTTAGAGAAATCATATAAAGATTTTTTAGAGCCGAGTCAAAATGGTATGATACGAGGAAAACGTGATGTGATAGGCACTATTCTTCGTGATGGTCAAAGCAGAGAAATAAAGCGTGTAGACGGAATGAACATTCATCTCAATATCAATTTGGATTTTCAACGCAGTGTTGAAAAAGTTTTAGATGAGATGAAAGAGCAAATTGCGGCTGAAGAGATTATGGTAGCTGTAATGGAATCCAATACAGGAAAACTACGTTCATTAGCGTCTTCAGAGCGTTTTGACCCAAAACATATTACTCAAAAAGAGGTACAAGCACTCAACCCAAATTTTTCGGAATACCTTTATGAACCTGGATCAGTTATGAAACCATTGACCCTAGCCATTGCAATAGATGCCAATAAAGTAAATCTCAATAAACAGATAAAATTGGGTGGAAAGCTAAAAGTAACTAATACATATACCATTTCCGATGATGATTACTTTAAATCATTAACCCCAAAGGGTATTGTGATGTACTCTTCAAATATTGGAATTTCTAAAATAGCATGGAGACTAAAAGGTCAAGAGCTTTATGATGGATGGCGTAAATTTGGACTTTCACAACCCTCAGGAATTGACCTATCCAAAGAGTTGGCAGGGAAAATAAAACCTGCATATTTGTTAAACTATAAAGTACACTCTGCCAATACAGCCTATGGTTATGGTATGCTTGCAAACTTTATGCAAATGATAAAAGCCTACAGTGCTTTTAATAACAATGGGATTGCTGTTACACCGAAGTTGGTCAATTATCTTAGCAGTGAAGGTAAACACTATGATACATTGAATGAAGTAAAAGATTTACAAGCCTGTACTCCCTATACTGCATCTAAAATTAATGATATTTTGATTGCGACCGTAAATAGAGGAACAGGAACAGCTGCACAGTATGATGGGTTAACTGTAGGTGGAAAAACAGGTACGGCTCACATTAACTACAAAGGTCACTATATTGATCAGTATCATAGTAGTTTTTATGGTTTTGTAAATGATAAGTTAGGACATAAATATACCATCGGTGTTTTTGTTATCAAAGCAAAAAAAGTCTATTTTGCATCGCAAACAGCTGCCCCTACCTTTAAAAAAATTGTAAATAAAATGGTTAAACATCACTACTTAATTGTTGATGAGCATTTAGCCAAAATAGATTTAGCAAGACGAGAAGCTGTACGTAAACGAAAACACAATGCCTATGTAAGAAAAATTCAAGCTTACAATAAGGCTCATGGGATAGAATAACAAAAATCAAGGAGTTATAAATGTTAAAAAAGATAGTAAGTATTGCGTTAGTAATTGGGATATTCTCAGGTTGTGTAGGGGTTGACCCTCAAGGAAGAGGCTATTCCATAGCCATTCCCATGTCAATGATTAACTCAACCTTAGCAGAAAAATTTCCTGCAAGTGAAAAAGTCTCTTATGGAATGGTAAGTGGAACACTCAGCATTGAAAAACCAAATGTATTGGGCAAAGCAGGAAGCGATAAACTCGGTGTTGGTACAACATTTAAATTTACCAATATGTTTATTCCAAAAGGCATTACAGGAACCGTTGATTTAGCATCAGGCATTCGTTACGATGCAAACTCTAAAAACCTCTATTTAGCAAACCCAATGGTCAATGAGATTAAATTTCAAGATTTCTCGTTGGCTAAATATTTAACCACAGATATGCGAAATGCTATCGGAATGGTTATTGCAAATACCATTTCAAAGAAACCTGTTTATAACATTCAAAAAGCAGGTGTGGGAGCAGGACTCGTCAAAGGAATTGATGTTCGTAACGGTCAAATATTTTTAACATTTGGGCTATAATAGATGAATAATAAACCTAAATATACCCTCTTTAAAAATGCTTCATATGCATGGGATGGTTTGGTTCATGCCGTGAAAACAGAGACCTCTTTTAAGATAGAGTTAGCGATTGCTATAATCTTTTTCCCACTGGTCTACTTCATGCCTTTTGAGCTGATTTACAAATTAGTTCTAGTGGTTACCTACTTTATTATTATGATTGCAGAGTTACTCAACTCTGCCGTTGAAAACGTAGTCGATTTGGTCACTACAGAGATTCATCCCTTGGCAAAAGCAGCCAAAGATATTGGAGCAACAGCCGTTCTATTTTCTGTAATTTTACATCTACTCTGTTGGGGTTTAATAGGGTTGGATTATTTTAGCTCTTTAATTACATAGGAAAAAGTATGAAATTAAAAAACTAACATTCTCATGTTACGCTAATCAAGAACCTTTTTACTTTAATAAACTCTTTATAATTATCTTGATATTTTATACGTGTATGATACCTATCTACATTGGAGTGACACTCAATACATAAGACTTTTAAATTTTCTTTTCCATTATTTGTTTTATCTCCATTTTGATGATGGGTATGAACAAATCTTTTCTGATAATTACTATTGGGTTTCCATCCACAACTTTCGCAAGTATAATCTCTTTTTGTTTTAAGTTGAGTTGATATTTCTCTCCACTGTTGAGTGTATACATTGGGTCGAGCATCTTCTCCTTTTTCAAGTTCAGAAGTATCAAAATCAAAAAAACTATAATTTTGATTATGAAAATTTTTAAGATTAAAATTAGCAACATCATTATCTGATGGATAATTATTTTGAAGTTTTTTTAAACAATTTTTACAAATATCTAATTTCTGATACTTCTCTTCTTTTAGAATCTTGCCATTATAATCATTAAAAATAAAAAAGAATGTACCATCATTTCTACTGTTAACCTTATAACGATGTTTTCGTCCTGAAGTAAACATTTGAGAAATAGTTGAGCATTTATAAATATGATATTTATATAAATCTTTAGACAATAGCGTATTGAGCGTGTATCTATCAATATTTTTTGTTGCAATATATAAGTTAACTTGAACCAATGTTCCATCAGGTAAAATATCAACAAGTTCAGCATTGTTACCTACAAAGATATTCGATATATCCGTTACATCTTTACCCTCATTGTTTAAAATACTCATAGCTTCTATTAATTCAGCCGAGGTAATTTTTTTTACAACATTTAGAAAGCTCTCAAATTTTTCAAAAATCAACTTCATTGTTTGGATACTTCTAATATTTTATAAATTTTCTCTTCTGTTTTCATCTGCACGCGAAATTCAACTCTTTTAGATTTTATTAAATCTACTAAAGTGTGTTGTTCATCAATATATTTTAACTTAGAGAAAGCCATTCCATTGGCTCTAAAATGCTTTTCTAACCACTCTCTTTGCTGTTGTATTAAATTATTATTAAGAGAGTAACAGTAAGAGAGAACATTGTTAGCACGATTTTGAGAAAGCTTCATATTTTTTAAATAAATTAAGCTTTTTGCTAATCCTTTGCTCCAAGTATTTGAAGTGTGTCCTTCTATCCTAATTTCATCAATCTCATTTTTATATTTTGGAGAGGATAAAATTTTAATATAACGAGGGAAAAAATCATTAAGTATATTTTTAAAATCTTTTTTTATAGAAGATTTTCCAGTTTTAAATAGAACTGTAGGCGAGTTAAAAATAATAATATTATCTTGTGTAATTTCTGCTTCCCAATTTTCTAAATCTTTTTTAAACTCATTCATTAAATCTCTGTTTAACTCTTCCTTATCTTTATAATAGGTTTTTGCTATATTTTCAATTTTCTCTTTATCATCTTCTACTTGTATCATAAAACTTATAGCAATAAACATAAAAATAAGCATCAACCCCGACATCATATCCGAGATACTCATCCATTCGCTATCGTCGTTCATTGTCTATTCCATTTTTATATTTATCCATAATCTCTTTATAATTTTTTTGAAACTCTTCTGTAAGTGCCGTTAATCCTCGATTTAATTCACTTAAAGAGACTTGTAATGCTTTTGGTATCTGTTCGCCTAAATTTATAAAATGCTTATTTATAATCTCTAACTCTTTTTTATTTTTCACAAATAAATCTTTAGTAGATTCTATCTGTTTATTATTTTCACTTTTAATATGCTGAGTTAAATCAATATGTGCTTTTTTTATCTCTTCATGACTGGAGAGAAAACTCTCTTTTTGCTCTTGATTACTTGTTGCTATAGTATCTGTTAAATTTGTAAACTTTTCTGTTGTCTTAGAAATATTTTTTGTAATACTCAAAAACATATTTTCTGCATTATCACTTAAATTAGCGTATGTCTCTAAATGTTGATTTAACTCTTTTATTTGATGATGATAAATATGAATAATATTTTTTAATTGTTTATAAACATCCAATACTGCTTCATTTTTAGAGGAGATAATTTCTAAGCTCTCTTTTGATTTTTCAATGGAGGATGTTGAAATATTTAGATGTTGTTCTATATGTTCTATATGTGTTTTGTAATTATTTTGCCATTCAAGAAGATTGACAACGGCTTCGTTAAGTTTTGTAAAATTGTCTCCAAAAGAACTTTGTAACTCATTATTAAACTCTTTAATTACATGTTCTAATGCTTTAATAATCTCTTCTGTTGCTCCCTTAGAGAGTTTATCAATCGCTATCTCTAGGGAGTTATTCATCTTAGAAAAGTTACTATCTAAAATTTCTATAAGTTTCTGATTCTCTCTATTTGAATTCTCTCTAAGCTCATCAATAGATGAGTATATTTTTACAGTTTCATCTCGTGTATCTGTCTGAATATTTCTTAACTGTTGTAATTCACTAATAATTTTATCTGTATCGTGGGTACTATCTAAGTTTTCTAATTTATCAAGTTTTTTAGAAATTTCTAAGAGTAAACTCTCTTGGGTTGAGTTGTCTGACTTTTTAGAAAATATTTTTTGTATTATTGATAAAATAAGTGCTGTTCCCATTCCCACAATAGAGGTAAAAAAAGCTGTTTTAAGCCCAAGTAAAATACTATTTATACTGTTTTTCATATCTTCTGGATTAAAGTCTTGCAAGCCAATAAAGATACCAATAAAAGTACCTAGAACACCTAAACTTACGATTTGACTTTTTAAATTCTTTTTAAAAACTATGTCTATAATTGCTAAAAGAAAAATTGCCCCAAGAATGGCTATATTAACCTGACTGTCTAAAATTTCCAAAAAAATCCTTTATGTAAAATAATAGCTTAATAAGTAATTTTCATTTAAAATGTAAAGTGGAATTATTTAATAAAGTTAGAATACTAAGAGAGATGTTACTTTTAGGTAAAGGGAGGGATATGGTTTATAAGCGTTATAAAATTTTGTAGGAGTTTATTGGCTTTGAGTAAAATATCTGTACAAACTTATAAATAACCTAAACACCCCTACTCCACCTCTATCTTCATCATATCCTCTGCCCAAATAATATCACCTGAATAGCTCTCTTTTATGAGTTTTAGGCTTTGGGATTCGGAATCATAGGTTCGTTTCATACGATGCGATAAGATAAGATGTTTTACCTTAGCTTTTTGTGCTACCTCTCCAATTCGTTTTGGGGTAATGTGTAGTTTTTTAGCGTAGTGACCAGCGTGTTGGGGGATGGCGTGATGGACGATTAGGTAGTCGGCATCTTGTGCCAACTTAATAAGCTTATCGCTTTGGGCTGAAGTGTCTCCTGCAAAGACTATTTTTTTTCCGTTTACCTCTATAGCATAAGCAATGGCAGGGATTTTTCCATGCTTGACTCCTACCGAGCTGAGTTTTATATTGTTAAACTGTTGGGTTTGAAACTCTGCTCCACAGACAAAGGGTTTAAGTTGAAAAGAGTCGCTTTGTGGGGTTAAAATATCTTGCATATAAGCATACGCACCATTTTTGCCAAACATTCGTTCAAGGTACTCTTTTATATTTGGAAAATCGCCACCTTTTACGGTTCCTAATAAGGGTAACATTTTGGTTCGATTTGAGAAATATCCTGCTTTCATAAATGCAGGTAAATCAGCAGAGTGGTCAATGTGTAAATGGGTTAAAGCTATAAACTCTAAATCTTCTATCTTTGCACCACTTTGAGAGAAGCGTAAAAAAGCCCCTCCACCTGCATCGACCAGTACTTTTGCTTTGTTATCTATCCAAATAATATATGAACTAGAAGCACGTTGTGAAAATTCGGGCCCACCCGAGCCTAGAATTTGTAAAGAGAGTGATTGTGCATAAAGTATAAAGGGGGTAAGTAGTAGTACTATAAATTTCATAAAGCTTCTTTCCTAAACGTTTTTCTCTATTATACTTGATTTAGAAAGGAAGAAGTGTCGCTTTTGTTACGTTTAAAATGAAAATTTTCGCTCTTAATAAAAGCGATGAATCTCCTCCATAATATTAGAGAACTCCATATCGTCCCCTTTCTCTTTTAAAAACTCTATCAGATATTTTTCTGAAGCATCAACACCCTCTTTTTGTTCAAGTTCTAAAAGTTCAGCATAGAGTTCAGCGATAATCTCTAATACATGTGGTGAGATACTCTTTCTGTCAGCTCGGTAACCGATAATTCTATCGCTCTCATCTCTTCGTGCTTCAAATTCAGTAAATATCCAATAGTAGCGTCCATCTTTTGCCATGTTTTTGACCACAGCATTGATGTTTTTTCCCTGTGAAATTGTTTCCCATAAAAGTTTAAACACGACTTTTGGCATATCGGGATGGCGTACAATATTATGAGCTTTTCCAATGAGTTCATCTTGTCTATAGCCTGAAACTTCCATAAAATAATCGTTACAGTAGATGATTTTTCCTTTTGCATCCGTCTCACTGATAATGTATTTTTTGGGGTCTAGTTTTATCTCTTCATTTATTGGAGTTGGTCGTTGCATCTTTTTTTCCTTTTATAACCGTACATGGTGCGATGGCAATCGCCCCCTACACCAAATCTTTTAATCTAAAATCAAATTTTAAGGCATCTTCATGACAGACATCCACACAACGTCCACAGAGTGTACAGTCTGCTCCTGTGATGTATTGCGTTTTTATCTCTTTTTCGTCTATCTGCTTCTTATATTTTGCTTTTGTAATCTCTAATACTTGTGGTTCAAAACAGACATCGTGGCAGACCATACAGCTATCACAGTTATCGTTCCATTGAATTCTAAGAGCCGATACTTTTCCTATCATTCCATAGGTTGTTCCAATTGGGCAGATATAGCTACACCATGCTCGTCTGGAAAAAAATACCTCGATAGCGAATACAACAGCTACCCAAATCAGAGCCAATGACCAACCATAAGCTATCGTTCGGCTAAGAATTCCAACGACAGAAAAGCTCTCAAAGATAATATAGCCACTTGTAAATGCCATGGATAAAAAAGCAATCCAAAAGAGGTACTTGATTCGATGGTCAAATTTTCTATTTTTAATAATTTTCTTTTTTACTAAGGTATTGTGCAGTTTTTCGCCATATTCACTTAGAATTCCATAAGGACAAACCCATGAACAATACGCTCTTCCTCCAACCAACATATAGACCAGTACTATAGTAGAGACACCTATAATAATATTAATAGGAATATGATAGGTTGCTAGCCACACTTCTAGTGTAGTAAACGGGTCTATCATATGGAAACCTAAAAAGCGTGAGCCGTTTAGTGTTCCCTCTAGTACTTGAAGGTCAATAAAAAACGATAAAAAGAAGAGCAGATGAATTCCAATAACCAAAATCCATCGCTTCATTCGATAGCTAAATCTCTTTTTACCCTCGGGGGTCGTACTCCAAAAAGTTGACCAAAAGGTGCTGTTCTTTATTGTCTCTCGCTTACTATACTTATCCATCGTTTTCTCCCTCGTTATCATTGGTGCGATGGCAATCGCCCCTACACGACTATTTGGTTTGTCTCTCTGCTCTTGCTGGGAATTCACCAATCTCATCAGCAAAAGTTCTTAAATCCTCTTGGCTTAAATGAATGAGTAGCCCTTTCATAATCATGTTCTCTTTTCGTCCTGATTTAAAATCATCCAACTTTTTATAAATCTCGTCTGCACCTTGTCCAAAAAGCTTTGGTCCCATTAGGGCTTTACCATTTTGTTCTCCAGAACCATTTACTCCATGACACGAAGAACATTTGCTCTTATAGGCTTGACTAACCTCAAATGCACCAACATTTCCAGCTTTTTCTCGTAATGCTGAAAGTTTATCTTGCTCTTTTGCTCGGTCATTTTTCTCTTCCATTTTAGTAGTAACAACAGCATTGTTTACTTTGTCTCCAAAATCTTCAATAACTCGCCCCTGCTCTCCTCCATGATACGCATGCCCACCCATAAAGGTCAGCACCATAAGTCCCACAATAACAACGGTTAAAATTCCAACAATTAGATGTTTCACTGTTTACTCCTCATCTCTTTTAGTTTTTGATTAAATACATAAATTTCATCTGCCAATTCACGAATTTCACTCTCTTCCATATGGTCAATAAGTCCATCCATCAGAGGGTTACTCTTTTTACCACTTTTAAAATCAGCAATTGCCGAAAAAATTTCATCTGAACTTTTAGCTAAAAGAGAGGGTCCAATAACACCATTGGCATAATCACTATGACAGGCAGAACACTTGACTCTAAATTTTTTAGAAAGTTCGCCAACCAATAATCCTATCTGTACTTCTTCATAAGGGCTTCGTACATGCATGTTTGCATCAACAGCCGTTCTAGGTTTTATACGTACCGAAGCATCTTTATTTGCAGGTTGACTTTGTGGGTCATAACCGTGTTTAAACTCATTGGTCATCCCTTGATAAAACGTATCTTTTGAATTAGATTTTTCTTTTTGAGCTACTTTTATCTCTTTGGCATGCTCATTGGCAACAATCTCTATGGTTGGGGTTGGCGTATCTACCTTCTCTTTAATTGGATTTTTTTGTTCATCTCCACAGCCTATAAATATTATTAGGGCTAAACTCAATACTCTCTTCTTAATCATACTACTCCTTTACCGTACTGTTCGTCATATGTCACGCGTGGTTTAATCACAATGGATGCTCTCTCTGTAGGACATACCTCTTCACACACACCACAACCGATACAACCATCATAAATTACAGGGCGTATAATTCCATTGGATTTTTGAACCATGGCAATGGCTGAAATAGGGTTAGGAATAGGACACATATCAACACAGAGCGTACAAGGGTCTCCTGCTCGGTTGTCAAATTTTTCTACTATTTCTCGCTCATACGGGGTAACGTTATTCACATCGTTAATAAACGCCAGCATTTTTTCGTTGTAGCTATCAGGAATGGGTTCTCGTCGAACAGCTAAACAGGTACGAGGAGATTCTAAAACAGCAATTCCCATATGTATATCTTCAGCTTTTTCACACTCATGCGACAATGCTCCCGTAGGACAAGCCAAGACACAGGGAACAGCTTCACACGCCCAACATCCACGCACCGATGCATCAATATACGGCGTTCCTTCTCCTGCACCTTTTGCCCAATCTGCCAAATGAATAGAGTGATACGGACAAACTTGCAAACATTGCCCACACTTAATGCATAAACCTAAAAAATCATGCTCATCTATAGCCCCTGGTGGTCGAAGCCGAAACTCTTCTGCATGAAGAAAAGGGCTAAGCCCCACCCCTCCTGCTAACACCAGCCCTAAAATACCCAAAGTAGAATATTTCATAAACTCTCGTCGTTTTGTCTCTATTTTTGCCATCTTAACCCTTAATTCACACAGCGTTATATTAATGTAGATTATAGTAAAAATAAGAGAATGAAAATATGATGTATATCAAGGAAAGGGGGTGTTTAGAGAGAAGAGAAAGATAAAAAAGAGGTCAAGGCATAAACCTAAACCTCTGTAATGTTAAAACTAGAAACTAATAACCTTTGTTCCATCAGCAAATACTTTAGCAAATATCTCGGTAGAAATAACTATTTTTACCCCTTCAATAAAATCCTCTTCATCCCAACCCATCGCTTCGGTATTGGCTGAACAGAGCTGTATCGTTGCTCCACCTTTCAGAGCATCTTTCAAGAGCTTCCGAGGTGTTCTACTTTTAGCAAAATAGATGTTTTGGTCTCCATCTGCCAAGGCATATTTCAGAGCATCTGCCCCAATTAGAATAGTAACCTCAGCTCCTTGTTTTACTCCACTAAGAGCAAGAGCAAAACCCATACCTGCTTTTTGTAGCTCTCCAGAACTAACAACAATCATCATTTTTTTATCTGAAAGTCTCTTTTTCTTTACACTCTTCTTGCTACCATTCGTGTCTATTGGTTCTTGTGCCACAGCAGAACTGATAAAGAGTAGAACAACTATTAAAATAATTTTTTTTAACATATGTATTTCCTAATAATAAATTATTCTATTATCTTATAGATGTATTCTTAATCTACTCTTACTTTTGGCTTTTCATCTTCCAATAAAAAAATTGGTTCAGAAAAAGGAGCTAGTTTTGCTAAAAAATTTAGTAAAGAGATAACAGGAGAACCATAAAAAAACTTTACATCAGGGTTATAAACCCAAAGTTGATCAGCGTATTGATACACTTTATGAGGAGTATCCCCGATATTATCTTGGTTTCTATCAAAACCTGCATAATTGTCCCAGTAGTTTCCGATTATCTCATTTTCGTTGGTTTTACTCCCTCGGCTGTCGTTGACAATGTCTTCGATATTTCCTTTTATTATGTTATTCTTTAACACATTATTTTCAGAAAGGGAGTGAAAATGAATCGCTTCAGAGTTATAAAGTACTTTATTCCCTTCAATCCAATTATGCGTATCGGGTTCAAATGGAGACCTATCAATATAAAGCCCTTGAGCACAATAGATAATGGTGTTGTCTTTTATCGTAAAATTAGAGACATCCTTTAGACCTATTCCCATACCTGTTGCACCAATAGAGCTTTGAATAATATTACCTGTGGCAATCGTATCTTGAGAATACATAAAAAAGATACCTACCGAATTATGCTTATAGCGATTGTTTCTGACAATATTTTTACCTGCATACATGAAATGAAGTGAATAACGACAATGTTCCCCTACGTTCTCTTCTATCAAGTTTCCATGCGAATACCACACCACCATATCTCGGGATTTAATAAGCCTGTTTTTACGAACAATATTATTATGACTGTACCAAAGCCGTAAACCATCGCCACGAAGCCCCAAATCAAATGGTTTAGAAGTGATGTTATTTTCAACAATCAATGAATTGTTAACCATCTGCATATCAATACCAAAGAGACAATTATCAATAGTACAGGCACGAACCTCACACTGAGAAGCATTCTTAATTAAAATCGCCGAATCCAAAGTATGCGTCATCTCTCCAGAGTTAGTAATTCTTAAGTTTTTTAGAGTTACAAATGAACTCTCTATCTTTATAACCGTACCATTTCCCTCTCCATTAATAACCACCCCATCCTCTTTTCCTAAAATGGTTAATGGTTTTTTTATAATAATACTCCCTTTATAAATACCTTTTGGAAGTTTTAAAATAGAACCCTCGGGGGCATTGTCTATAGCATCTTGCAGGGGATTGGCATGTGCCAATGTAAATAGTGAGAAGAAAATAATAAATACTCTAATCAAGCTTGTACCTTTGTAGGGGGCGATTGCTATCGCACCACCTATTTCAATTTTTAAAATTTTTTATCTGCGTAAACAATGGTGCGATAGCAATCGCCCCCTACGCGTTTGTTGCTTTCATCGCTTTGCCTCTTGCCAATATTGCCAAAAGACTCAACAATGAAATGGCTATCAAAAAGTAAAATCCAATGGTTGGGTAAGAGTGCGTTGTAAACTGTGCTATCTTTCCATCTCCAAATACGGTAGGCATAAAGGGTTTGATTTTAAATGCACCCCAATCGTGTAAATTATGCCCAAACCAATAGAGCCAGTAGGAGTAATCTGCAATAAATAAGAACGGTAAAGAGACAGGAATTAGCATTCCAAGTTTAAAGATTTTATTATTATAGGCAATAAAATAAATCATAATAAGCGAAAGAAAAAGCAGTGCATAAATACCAATTTCACGTTCGAGTTTTCCTCCAACCCACATAGGATCCATTCCTACATAATGGTTAATGGTATTCATCTCATGAACTTCTCCTGAAAATCCATCAAAGTGAAAAAAGACAGGAATTCCTTCAGGAAATGCCTCTTTTGGGTAGTTAGGTGCTTCTAGTGAAACTGCCCAAATAGGCAGGGAAGCCATCCCTATTTCAGAAGAAGATTTTATCATCTCATCCAAATTGTTATGAGCCTCTTTAGGGGTAGCAATACTTTTATATTTTCCTTGGTTGTATAAATTCCAAACCGATTTGCTAAAGCTTGACACCTCTTCAGGTTTTCCTTCATTAATACTGTTAAGCGTACCATGAAAGGCAATCATCGGAAGGGTAAAAGCAAAGGTCAAAATAATCAATGCCAACGATGCAAATATTTTTGCTTTGGTAAAACTTGGGTGCATACTTTCTCCTACTAATATTTCTTAGGATTGAGTATAGTGTAAAAAGCCACGTGAAAAAGTGATTTACATCAAGATTTAAAGATACTGATTTTTAAAGCTTTCCACCCATTCGAGCAAAGATAACGCGTTGTGCAATCGAATCAAGACGATCAATAATCTTTAAGTTTTTTCTAAAATATTTTAAAAGGTTAAAATACTCTTGAGCATTCCCTTCTGCATCGTTCATCTTTTGAACCATATCTTTCTCTAATAACGAGTAAATATCCTCTGTCTTTGAATACTCAACAGCTATTTTAGAAGCCAGTTTTTTAATCTTATCGTCATCTTCAAAGGTATTCAACATCTCAATCGTAAATTCAAACGCATCAAGAGTACATTTATTAATACGTAGAGAGTCATCAATTAATGTCTTTACATCGCTACTCTCTTCATCTAAAACACCTTGCATGTTTTTTAAATAAGAGTTAACATTATTTCTAATTCTATTTAACGCCGAAGTTACTTTTAAATACGAAACCATTTCACGTAAATCTCTAGCACCAGGGGTAAACTTGGCAAAGATAAGGACAATATCGTTATCAATTTTTTCCGTTACCGAAGCCATCTCTTTTAGCCCATTACGTGCTGTCTCCAAAAGGCTTGCATCTCTCTTTTTCATCGCTTCAAGAGCAATTTTATTGGTCTCTGCTAAATTTTTAACCAAATCAATAACCGTATCTCTTACGGCATGTCGTGCATCATGATATTGTGGTAACATTATCCAAATCTCCCTGTAATATAATCTTCGGTTAGCTTAACATTTGGGTTCATAAAAATAGTATCGGTTTTATCGTACTCAATCAAATTACCCAAATAGATAAATGCTGTGTAATCACTCAAACGGCTTGCTTGTTGCATGTTGTGCGTTACAATTACAATCGAAACATCTTTTTTAAGTTCAGCAATCAGCTCTTCAATCGCCCCTGTACTAATCGGGTCAAGTGCCGATGTTGGTTCATCAAACAGCATCACTTCTGGTTTTAGTGCCACAGCTCGTGCAATACATAAACGCTGTTGCTGACCACCACTCATTCCCAATGCTGAAGTTTTCAATCTATCTTTCATCTCTTTCCAAATGGCTGCATCTTTAAGTGCTTTTTCAACTCGGTCGTCAAGCTCTGATTTATTTTTGACCCCTGCTAACTTCATTCCATAAGCCACATTATCATAAATGCTCATTGGAAAAGGCGTTGGCTTTTGAAAAATCATCCCCACACGTTGACGTAAGCTTATCAAATCGTTCTCTTTTTTCAAATCAAGAATATTCTGCTTCCCTTCATTTCCATAGAGATTAATCTCTCCCTCATACTTATTCCCAGGGTAAAGGTCATGAATACGGTTCATTGCTCTAAGCAGTGTCGATTTACCACACCCACTTGGTCCAATCATTGCCGTAATTTTATTCTTTTCAATCGGAAGATTTATATTTTTTAGCGAAGGAGCATCCACCCCTGCATAAGTAAAACTAAAATCTTTGGTTTCCATTATTAAATTTGACATCTTTTCTCCTTGTCAGTCAATGGGCAGACACAGGGGTCGCCCCTACAGGTTATTTTTTATTTCTGGTCATGTAACGACCTGTTAAATTTATCATCAATACAATCGCTGTCAATACAAACGACGCTGCCCAAGCCAACTCCCGACTTGCTTCATCGGGATAGGTTGCCAAGTTATAGATACTTACGGTTAAGGATGGAAACTGTCCCGTTAAATCCATGGTAAAAAACTGATTGTTTGCCGAGGTAAACAGCAGTGGAGCCGTCTCTCCAATAATCCGTGCAAACGATAGTAAAATACCTGTAGTAATCCCCACCTTAGCTGCTTTTATAACAATTTGTAAAATAATCTTATGCTTGCTTCCACCAAGGGCAATCCCTGCCTCGCGTAGCTCTTTGGGTACCAGTGCCAACATATTGTCCGTGGTACTAATAATAATAGGAATCATCATAATAGTCAATGCGATAATCCCTGCAAAACCGTTGTAGCTTCCAAAAGGAGCAACAAAAATAGCAAAAACAAACACCCCAATAACAATAGAAGGTGCAGACATCATCACATCGCTTAGATTTCGAATAACCGAAGCCAATTTACTTTGGTTACTGTACTCTCGAAGCCAAATTCCTGCAAACATTCCAATAGGTACAGCAATCGCCGAAGCGATAATCGCCATGGTAAACTGCCCGACCAACAAGTTTCGTATACCTCCCTCTACCAAGTCATTGGTAAAGGTTGTAATATGCAGAGCTGAAACCCCTTTATACGTTAGAGTAGCCAATATCCAAAAGAGAAAACTGATTCCAATCACTGCTGAAAGCGTTGAGAGAACCAATATGATTTTATTGAGTAATAATCTGTTCATCTATGATGCCTTTCTACCTAAAAAATAAAACTTTGCAATAGAGATAATCGCAAAACTAACCACAAATAGAATCAGTGCTAAATAGTACATGGAACTCATCTCTAAATCCATCGCTTCTGAAAAGTTGTTTGCCAAAAGAACAGGAATCGAAGTCGTGGGATCCGTAACTTTAGAAGGAATCGACATAACCGAACCAATCAAGAATGCCACAGCCATTGTCTCGCCCAATGCACGACCAAGAGCCAAAATAATAGAACCAATAATCCCACCCTTAGAGTACGGCATAACCACATCTTTGATAACCTCAAACTTAGTCGCACCCATTGCGTATGCTGACTCTTTTAGAACATCGGGAACGGTATTCATTGAGTCCCGTGTAATCGCTGCCATAAAAGGAATAATCATAATTGCCAAAACAATACCTGCTGTCAAAAGCCCCACACCATTACCACCAAAAGTAGCTTGAATAATCGGTGCAAAATAAAACAGCCCCCACATACCATAGATAATACTTGGAATAGCAGCGAGTAACTCTATTGCAATAGATACAGGCTTAACCAAGGTCTTATGTGCAATCTCGGTCAAGAAAATAGCGATTCCCATTGCCAATGGTGTCGCAATCGCCATAGCGATTAGGGTACTAAGCAGTGTACCAATTATCGGAACGAATCCACCAAAAATACCCCCTTCATCATCCTCATCAGCTTCCCAAATCTCACTACCTAAAAAATCAACTCCAAACTCATGAAGTGAATCTTGTGCATACGAAAACAGAACGGAAAAAATACCAACCAGAATAAAAAATGAGAGTGTCGCTGAAAAAAACGAGAAATTTTTAAAAAATCTTCCACCCATTTTTTGCCTTTACTTTGTTTAATATCTGATAATACTTTTAAAGGGTAACATTTTGGTAACAAGGGAATATATAAAGGTTGTTTAGAAAAGAGTAACTCACTTCAACATTAAAAGGATGAAATGAAGTGAGTTGAGAAAATGTGAAAATTACAGTGAGGATTACAAGCCTCACATCTTAACCCTATGCAAAAATAGGGCTAAAATGTAGGGGAAGAAGATTATTTAATCTTCTTAGCTTCCCAGTATGCTCGAATAGCATCTTTTGTCTCTTTTGGAAGAGGTACATAACCAAGTTCAGTTGCTGATTTATCTCCATTTTTATATGCCCAGTCAATAAATGCTGTTACTTTTTTATTGGTAGCTTCTTTTTCAATTGGAAGTAAAATAAATGTCGCTGCAACGATTGGATACGAAGTTTCCCCTTTTGGGTCTCCAATTACGGCATAGAAGTCATTCTCTGCTGTCCACTCTGCATATTTAGTTGCGTCTTGAAAAGAAGCTAACGTTGGGTTAATGTATTTACCCTCTTTGTTCTCGATTTGAGCAGAGGTTAGACCCAATTTCTCTTTGAACGAGTACTCAATGTAACCAATAGAGTTTTTAATCTGTTGAATGTTTGCAGATACACCCGAGTTTGATTTACCAGCAACCACTTTTTTAGCTTTCCATGTTGGTTTTTTGCTCACTTTAATGCTCTTATCAAGTTTGTTCAAAAAGTAGGTAAAGTTAAAAGTTGTTCCTGATTTATCAGCTCTTACAACAACTGTAATCGGCTCATGTGGTAATTTTAATCCTGCATTTTGTGCTGTAATCTCTTTGTTATCCCAAAAAGCAATTGAACCCTTAAAGATTCCTGTAATTGCTGAACGGCTAAGTTTTAACTCGCCATCTTTCACACCCTCAATATTGTAAGCCAAAACTACAGAACCAACAACGGCTGGAAACATATAAAGTTTTTTCTTCTTAAGTAATTTTGGCTTCAGAGGCTTATCTGAACCTGCAAAATCTACCATTCTTTTAGAGATGGATTTAATTCCATCTCCCGAACCTGTTGGCGTATAGTTTACTTGATTCTTTGTCGTTTTATAATAATCTGCTGTCCATGCCTTATAGATTGGTCCAGGAAAAGAAGCCCCTCTACCTTTAATCTCATCAGCACTAACTGAAGAGATTGCAACGGTTGCTACAAGAGCTGTTGTTAATAGTTTTGAAAATATCATTTGAATGACCCCTTTATTTAAGTATGAAGAAGTATAAAACATCTTGGTAACATTTTGATTACATGTTTTTAGATGAAGATAATAATGATTTTTTTAGAAAAAAGAGAGATTTATTTTTAAGAAGATGTTTTTTTAGGTGCTTGTCTGCACCCTAAGAAGAATCTCTTAGAGTTCAGAGGGGGATTACCACTCTACAGAAGCCGTTAGCATAAGAGCATCTTGTCTCTGTGTATTTGCAAGTTTTGTTCCACCCTCTTTAAGGTAGTTGGCAATAAACTCTACATTATGGTTGTACTCATAAGCCACACCTGCAATGGCTCTTTTTTTCTCGCCTGAGTTATCATCCATATCAAAGGAATCATATCTTCCGATTACATTCCAATCATCTGCAACTCTATATTCGCCATTTACAGAGTAACCATTACCTTTTTTAGAGGCGATACCATCATTAACTTTAATATATTGAGCAGAAACTAAGAACTCGGGTTGATTGTAAACAGCATGTAGACCCATCCAATTTAAGTCTTGATTTCCATGTTTATTACTCAATTTATTCTGTTGTCCAAAGAATGAAATATTGGCATATGTTCCTGATTTTTTAGCTTTCTTCTTTCCTGTTCCAAGAACATGGGCTGTTAATCTCCACTCTTTGCTTAAGCCTTTTCCGTCCTCTTTATTGTGGTAACCTTCTCCATTGAAAAGTCCTAATTCACTTGAAAAATATTCTGTTTTAGTTTTAAAGTTAATACCTCTATCAGCAGAATTGGTTATATCAGCTCCATATTTTGCTTCGACCAATGTTTTTGAAATTGAACGATAGTTCCATGAGTTATGTTCTTCATAATCAATCCATGGTCTGTGTGTTTGTCCTATCTCTACACCTGTATTTGGAAGAATATTATCCAAATATAAAAATGCATATTTAAGTCTTACTCCACTCTCCCCTGCTGAATCATCATGAGTATCAAGAGTAAGTCTCATATAGTCTTTTGAATTCTCTTTCATATATGCTTTTACTTGAAAATAGTTTCTTCTTGTTTGAAACTTATTCGTTGAATCGCCTTTACTTGGGCTAGAATTAACAAAACCTAAGTAGTGTGTTCCTGAAAATTTAAGAACAGGTACTTTTGACTTTACCACAACACCTTTTTTACTTTTTGGTGCTTCCAACGCTGAAATTTTTGCGTCCATTTCAGCCACTTGAGCTTTAAGTGTTGAAAGTTCTGAGTCGCCATTTGCCAATACCATAGTTGCAATAGCCATTGTTGATAGTATAATTTTTTTCATATTGAAAAACTCCTTTTTTTAATTGAGTGAAGTATAAAGAAAAAGAGTTACAAAGTGGTTACAAAATCATCATTTTCATAAATATAAGTAGAAATGTTAGTTAATAAAGACGCCGACTCCGAAAATTCGACTTGAATATGTGGAATCGACGGCTTTAGCCTCGCTGTCTTTGAAATTAATTAGGCTCAACTGCTTAGTAGAGTATAAATGGGATAAAATAACTCCTAATTATAGTTTAATTAAGAGTAATTTTATCTGACTTAATATATTATCCATAATAATAACTATTATCAAGGAATCTTATATGAAGAAACTACTAATTTCAATAACTTTTTTAACAGCTACAACACTTATGGCAGACATTCAAGCAGGAGAGAGAGTCTACAAAGAAAACTGTGCTATCTGTCATAGTATCAATGGTGGGGGAACCATGGGACCCGATTTTAATATGGTTGCCTATTCACGACATAAAGAGGAAATAGAGTATTATGCAAAAGACCCTTACAGTCTATTTGAAGCTTTTGGCTACAGTGCAAATGCCATGCCTACCTTACCTTTAGAAGACCAACAGTTTAAGGATGTCGCTGACTATATTTCTTCATTACAACCATTTAAAAAGTGGATGATAAAAAAGAAAGTTAATAAAAAAGCTGTTGTGAAAAGTGAAGATAAAAATGAGAGTAAAGAAGATAAATAAGGTGCGTTTTTCAACGCACCAAAAAACCAAAAAGGTTTAAATAAAAATTCTAAAATAAATTAGCATTCTTATCAATCCATTTAAAGTATTCAATAATATCTTTAATCTCTTCCTCACTCATGTGTTGATTAGGCATTTTAAGATTAAAGTAGTTAATCATACCTTTTACATAAGCTTCCTCGTACTTTTTAGATGGGTTTTTAATAAATTCAGCTACCCATTTAGCAGACTCTTTACCATGTCTTTCAAGTACACCTGTAAGGTCTGGACCTGATGATACTTTTCCAACAACGTGACAACCACCACATCCACCTTCTCCAAAGGCTCTTTCGCCTCGTTGAGCTTCGGTTGATTGAGGAGTTGCAACAAGTCTGACGAGAGCATCTTTTGCTCTGATTCCAACGTCTGCTGTTTTAACCATGTATTGCCAAATCATGTTTTCAAAAAGAATCGCTTTTTCTAAATCATTTGCTTTTACAGCTTCGTCAGATTTAGCTTTTTGCTCTTTGATTTTTCCATACTGGTCAAGTGCATCCGTTACAAGATCTTTTACCGTGTCGTATTTTTCGTAATGGTTCTCTTTCAAGAATTTTACAACCGATTGAATAACAGCATCGGTAGCAGAGTTTACAGCAACCGTTTTATCGTATTCAGCTTTTAACTCTTCTGGAGACATGGTTTTCATTTTAAGTTTTTGAGCCGAAACATATTTTTTGTTCGGGTCTTTAACCATAAGGTAACCCATCATTTCCAAGTGAAGTGCTGAACAGAACTCGGTACAGTAGTATGGGAATACACCCTCAATATCTGCTGTAAATTTAATAGTTGTAGTTTCCCCTGGTTCAAGTGATGCGTGTACATCATAGTTATCAACTGTAAATCCATGAGTCTCATCTTGTGCTCTCTCAAGGTTGGTTAAATAGAACGTAACCTCATCGCCTTTATTAACCGTTACTCTTTCAGGGTTAATATGTGAACGAACCATGGTTGCATAGATAGTAACTTTGTTTCCATCTCTTACAATTCTTTCTTGTCCTGCTAATGTTTTTCCTACATGTGCTTTACCTGTTTTAGTATTTGTTCCCATAACATAACGCACTTTTGGATGCAACTTACTCATACGAATAGCAACAGCTTGGTGTGGTTCTCCTAATGGTATTGGCATATCAACCAATAAATCCATTGTTTTACCAGAAATATCAATCAACTGGTGGTTTTGAGGATGAAGAGGTCCAACTGGGTCAAATCTATCAATTGCCAATTTGTTAAGAGAGATAATATACTTACCTTGTGGGTCAGCAGATTTTCCTTCCATTCCACAAAGGTGACCTACGTTGTAGTGTACATTCTCTTTGTCAAGAACTTTTAAATCTTTGTAGTTCCATTTTACAATTTGACTATCAACATAAAGTGACGTATAAATTTCGCCATCTACGTTTGAGTACTGATTATGCAATGGTCCAAGACCCAACTCTACTTGACCGTGAAGTGCCGATTTCATATCTAAGATTGGAATACCATAAGGGTCTTTTCCTACATACTTTTTATCAGCAATAAGCTTTTTGATTTTGCTCCATTTATAAACAGAAGCGTGAGTATCTAGCTTACCACAAACCGTAAT
>Ga0256827_10000356_pt1 | contig 27780 bp, 25 predicted proteins | sample CV84metaG_FD_185977 | JGI IMG/M metagenome (GOLD analysis project Ga0256827, IMG submission 185977) | Hydrothermal vent microbial communities from East Pacific Rise, Pacific Ocean - CV84 | ecosystem: Environmental > Aquatic > Marine > Hydrothermal vents | place: Pacific Ocean: East Pacific Rise...
ATGTTTTAGATGCTACTGGAAAACCTGAAATGGAGAGGGTTGCAAATGATATTGTAACCGAGCTAGATTGGGGAGTTTATGCGTTTTTCAATAATGGTGGATCTAAATGTTATGTTGTAAGTGTTGCCCATCTTGAAGAGGGAAATGACTCTAAAGAGATTATTACTCTTGAAAGACAGGTTAAAGAGTTAGAAGTAGAAGTTAATAAAGATAAAAAAGATGCTAAAAAACAGAATGAATTAAGAGTATTAAAAGAGAAGTTAAATCGATTATCTTCAGTATCTGGAGGAGATATAACCAAAGCAATCATTGGAAACGATGGTGGTGTTGGAAATAGAACAGGAATTCACTGTTTTAAAGATGTAAGTGAAATTGCAATTTTATGTGCGCCTGGTATTACAACACAAGCTGTTCTAGAAGAGGTTTTATCTTACTGTGAAACATTTAATATTTTTGCTATTTTAGATGCTCCTAGAACACTTGAAGAACTTGCTGATTACGGTTTAGCAACAAACTTTAATGGTCTTTCTGATTTAAGTGCAAAGTTGGTATCTAAACAAGCAGCTGTTTATTTCCCATGGGTTAAAACTTATGATAAAAAGACAGACAGAACAATATCTGTAGCACCAAGTGGATTTGTTGCAGGTATCTATTCACGAGTTGATAAACAACGTGGTGTACATAAAGCACCAGCAAATGAGATTGTAAGATTAGCACAAGATTTAGAGTATAATTTATCTGATGTAGAGCAAGAGATTCTAAATCAAAAAGGTGTTAACTGTCTTAGAAACTTTAGTGATATTGGTATTAGAGTTTGGGGTGCAAGAACAACCATTACTGTTGCAGATCCAGAGTGGAAATATGTTAACGTAAGAAGACTCTTTAACATGGTTGAAAAATCATTGATGGATGGATCTAAATGGGCTGTATTTGAGCCAAATGATGCTTTCTTATGGAAAAAATTGAAAAGAAATGTAACAGCATTTTTATCAAGATTACATAGAAGTGGAGCATTAGCAGGAAGTAATAGTAATGAAGCTTTCTTTGTTAGATGTGATAGTTCAACAAACCCTGAAGAGAATATTGATGCAGGAATTGTAACAATTGAAGTTGGTATTGCACCTGTAAAACCAGCAGAGTTTATTGTATTTAGAGTTTCTCAAAAATCGCCAACTGCTGGTGATGCAGAAGCTGAATAAGAATTGAATGAAAGGAGATAGATAATGGCTGATGATAGAAGAGACCCGTTTGCGGGGTATAATTTTAGATTAGAAGTTGATGGTGTTGAGTTGGCAGGATTTAAAGAGATAAATGGTGCAGAGACAAAAACACAAGTTATAGATTATGCTGATGGTGATGATATTAATGGTGCTGTTCGTAAAAGACCAGGACGAACAAACTACACCAATGTTGTATTTAAAAGAGGTGTTTCTGAAGGAACAGAGCTTTGGGAGTGGTATAAAGAGCTTATTGATCAAGAGCGAGAGTTTGAACGAAAAGAGATAGCTGTTCACTTGCTTGGAGATGATGGAGAGCCACAAAAAACATATACTTTTTATGAAGCATGGCCTTGTAGATATAAAATTGCATCTTTAAATGCAACAGAAGATCAAGTGGCTATTGAAGAGGTAGAGTTTGCTTTTGAGAAGCTAGATATAGAAGATTAATAATAGTAGAGGTTAGATATGGAATTTATAGAAGAGAGTTTTAATCATTTACAAAATCATCTGTTAGCAAATGGTTTGAAGAAAAAAAAGAAGAACTTTAACTTGATAAATTCAATATCGAAACCCTCTTCGGCATCAGAGGATATTGATGCTTTTTTTCTAGGAACGCTAATTAATAGAGAAAAGACACCAAGAGATAAAATTTATTTAGAAGATAAGCAGTATAAAGTTGTAGATAATAGTTTTGACCTCTATTTTGCTATTTCTTCAAATGAATTTGACACACTTGCGATGATTTTTAGAATTTTTGCTGATTTTGAAGTGATAGATGGTGGAGTTAAAGTGACACTTTTAAACAGTAAAAAAGAGTTGGATGAGACTCCTATTTTTGTTAAAACTTTTTTAAAACAAGATAATAATTATAATGTTGTGGTTGTTAAATTAAGTAAAAATGTGCCTTCACTGCTTACTCCTCCAACAATTAAAGAGGTTAAGAAAGTTGAGATGATTACAGAAAAAATCTCTACTATTAAAAAAGATAAACAATTAGAGACAAAAAAAGATGAAACCATTGTGAGTTATATTGAACAAACAACATCACAAGATTCAAAAAAGACAAAAATTATAACAGAGATTTCTCAAGATTATGAAAAAGTTGTATTAAAAAAGAAGAAGGATAAAAAATAATGTTTAAAACAGAATATGAGTTTACTCTACCTAGAGGATTTATTGATAAAGAGGGAAACCTTCATAAAAAAGGAATTATGAGATTGGCTACTGCAAAAGATGAAATTGCACCACTGCAAGACCATAGAGTACGCAGTAATCAAGCCTATATGATTATTATTTTATTAAGTCGAGTTATCACTAGATTGGGTGATTTAAATAGTGTTGATAGCCGTGTGGTTGAGCAGTTTTTCTCGGTAGATTTAGACTATTTACAACGCTTTTATCAAAAAATTAATGAGGCAGAGAATACAGATTTAACATTGAAGTGTCCACACTGTTCTGAAGATATTTCTATTCCTTTTGATGAGGTGCTTCCGTCGGGGGAATAACACGCTATCCCTTGGAAACGTTGACTAAGGAGATAGCATACATAGCCTATCATTTCCATTGGACTAAAAATGACATTTTAGAGATGACTCATAATGAACGACACAGTTGGGCAGAAGAGATCTCAACCATAAATGATAGAATCAATTCAGGAGAATAGTTGTGAATAACTATATTTTACCAGGTGTTTATATTGAAGAGGGTATTCAAGAAAAACGTATTGATTTAAATACCTTCTCTACACTGTTTTTATCTTTCGAGATAGATACAGAAGATATTGAAGGAACTCAAAAAGTAATTTACCTGCAATCCCTTTCTGATATTTCACGATATATTTTTTTAAAAGAAGAATTATTTATTACCAAAACTATCTATATCTATTTTGAGAATGGAGGCAAAAACCTCTATCTTATGCCTCAACCAAAAAGCAGAGAGATTCTTTTAGATAGCGAACAGTATCAACAGTTTTTAGAGAATTGTATAGATTCTTTAATTGATATAGAGACAATTTTGGCTATTGATATTTTTGATGAAAATATTGTAACTTTAACTGATAAAGAGAGACTAAAGATACAAAATAGAATATCAAGTTATTGTAAGAAAACAAACAGACTATCTTTAATGGATTTACCTTTTAACAAATCTCCAATAGAGTATGCTGACGAGATGGACTCTACAATTGTATTTTATCCTTGGATAGTAGATAAAAAGGCTAAATTGGTTCCCCCTTCTATTTATGCCTCTTCTCTCTTCTCTAAATTGGCCAGTGAGAAAAAAGTTTTTTACTCTATTGCCAATATTAAAATAAAGAGTGCTATTGATAGCCATTTAATTGTTAATAGAGAGTATGCTTCTAAATTATATTCTAACTCTATTAATCCAATTATATATGTTCAAAATGATGGATATAAGATATGGGGCATTAAAACTTTGGCTGATGAAATTTATGATATTAATACTCTACGGGTATATTTTTTGATAAAAAGAGCATTGTATTTAATTAGTAAAGAGTATGTTTTTGAACCACATACCCATGCCTTAGAAGAGAAAATTATTAGAAAAGTTAAGAATTTTCTTTTTGAATTATGGAAGAGTGGTGCGTTAAAAGGTTCATCTGAAGAGGAGGCTTTTATTATTCAATTAGATGATTCTCCTAATTTATCCATCTCTATAGCTGTTTCTATTGCGAAACCTTTAGAGTTTATTATTATTCATCTTAACAGAACAACAAGTAGTGATTTACAATCAACATTAAATATTTCTTAGGAGTAAATATGCCTTTATTTAATATAGTTAGACAAGCTGTAAGTAGTGTATCAAGTGCAGGAGAGAGAAAAGATCCGTATGCTGCTTATGCTTTTAGGGTTGAGATTGAGGGCATAGAAGTTTTTGGTTTTAAAGAGATTTCAGGACTCTCTAACAAGACAGATATTTATGAGTATCAAGAGGGTGGAGAAAATAGTTTTACACATAAGCTTATTGGTCAAACTACATTTTCGAATATTATATTAAAACATGGAATTGTTCTTGATGCTGAAATTTTTGAATGGAGAGAACAGGTTATTAATGGCAAGATTAAAGAGGCTTTACGAAATGGAACCATTACATTAGTAGGAGATAAAGATGACCCTAAATTTAATAGAAGTTGGAGATTCTTTAACGCTTGGCCATGTAAATGGGAGGCGAGTAGTTTTAATGGAACATCAAATGAATTAGCAATAGAGACATTAGAGTTGGCACTGGAACGGGTTGAAAAAAAATTATGATTAAAAAAACTATTTTAGAAAAAAGTTCACTACTAAAAAGAGTAAACAGAGAGAATACTTTTGTTAAAAATATTATCTCTAAACCTACAAAAATTTTTTCTAAAATCGAAAAAAAGTTATCTTTTAAAAAAACAATAGGAATTTCTACCCATTTATTTGATAAAAAATTAACCAAAATTTCTAAAAAAAGTACTGCAAAGGATGGTTCTAAGTTAGAGAAAACATTAATGCCTTCAGGTTCAGTAAATACTTTGGATGGGTATTGGAAAAATAAATATGAAAAATTTTTAGGTGTTACTTTACCAAATATTAGAGTTCATTATGACCATAATGCAATAGCAAAAACTCAAAGATATAAAGCACGTTCATTTGCTCAAGGGGCTAATATCTATTTGGGAAAAGATGTTAAACCTATAGATACATTAGAGGGGCAAATGACAATGGCTCACGAGCTTACCCATGTGCTTCAACAAAAATATTTAGATATGTCATCTGGTAATAAAGAGATGATAGATCCAAATATTGAATTAGAGAAACGTGCAAAGGGTATAGAGGGAATTGTTAAGTTTAGAAGAGGTATAGATGAGACAGCTTCTGCTTTGATTAAAAGGAGAGACCTTCTTCCTTTTAGAAGTTATAATGTTCCTATGCTTGAGGGGAACAAGTATTTAGCTAGTAATATTATTCAGAGAAAAAGAGATTTATTTATAACAAAAGATAAAAATAAAAAAGCAGCTGTAACTAAAGCCAATCTCCTTGATGCAGATAATTACAATAATATTTTTATAAACTCTTTGACAAGTTTTTCTGAATATAAAGATGTTTTAACCCATAAAGAGTTTTTAATTTTAAAAAGACAAGCAATTTTATCTGGTGTAACCATTGAAATTCGTGAGCTATCAGCACAAGCTAAAAAAAATAGAGAGTCAGACTCTTTGCCTAAGCCAATGGCAATAAAACAAAAAACTCTTAGACAAGATGATATAGATTATTTATTGGTTGGAAAACAGAAAAAGAATTTAAAAAATCAACTTGCTAAAGTAGCTATATTTAATCCACGAGGGACTAGTAATGGTTATGGAGAGAAGGCATTTCAAAAAAATCTTGAAAAAGGATTAAATAGAGAAGTTAAGAATAAAGATTTTAAAGATATTCAAAATAAAATAAAAGAAGATATAAGAGATGATATAAAAGAGAAGCATCTAGCTTTTTTAAGAAAGAACAATAAGGGTTTAACCGATGTAGATTTACTATATAAATTAAAAGATTTTGAATATTCGGACTCTTTTAAAAAAGAGTATAGTAAAACATTAGAAGAAACATTTAAAAATCAAGATAAAAAAATTTTAGAAAAGCGTTATATAAATATACGAAAAAAAGAGGTTATTAATCTACGAAATAGTAGAAAAAAAGATTATTTAGAGTATCAAAAAGCAGATAAAAGAACTTTAATATATAGAGTAAATAATAAAGGTTTAGTTATTTCGAGAAAGAAGGGAGGTAAAACTTATACTTCTGATTTGGACATGCACTCTGTTACTTTGACCAACTTATTAAACAAAGATGGTAAAAAGATTACAAATCAAGAGAGAACTTTTATTGAACAAGATAAAAAATCTAGAGCAATAACACTTAGTGTAACGCAAGATTTAATAGATAATAAAGATAGTCATGTTGAACATGGAGCAACCAATCAGAGTTGGATGCCGACAAAAATAAAAGCTTCTACTTTTAAGCGTATGATTACAACAAAGAAGAGAAATTATAGCGGTAGTGAAGTTCCTCACTATTTAGATATGCTTTATATCCCAATATCTAAGCGTAAATCATATATTCCTAAATCATCACAAGTTCCAAAAGTTAGACAGAAAGCTTTTGTATTAAATAATCAAAAAATATCAAAAAATAAATATAAACATAAAAATAACTTAATTAATGATATTTTATTAAGATATGATAATAAAAAATATTCCAAAGGAAGTAATACTTCTAACTTAGAGGTATATTCTATTCAAACCAGTTTATTGATGAGAGCTCAAAGTTATAAAGATAGAACAAAAAGATATCAGGCTATGTCTGATTATTTTATGTTTAATGCTTTGAGTTTAGATGGACGTTCAAGTGAGGCAAAAAAATTAAAAGATAAAGCAAAGAAATTTGCGTTATATGCTTCAAAAGGACCTGCTACTCAAAAAGATTCTGATAATCCAAAAAATCCTAACGATGATTTTGATGGAAAAAATTATTCAACAGATGATAATAAAGAATCTTCAGATAATTCAAAAAAATTTAATGCAAAAGATATATTTCATAAATATTTAAAGCATGGGAAAAAGGCTTTCACCTTTGTAAATAAACATAAAGGTGGAGGAAATTTAAAAAAATTACAAGGTCAATATCAAAAAACCAAAGATTTTACCAGTAAGTTATTAAAAGGAAAACTAGAAATTGGAGATGTTGATGAAGCTTTACAGTTTGCTTCTAAAAATCTTGACCCTAAAAAATTACAAGATATGTCAAAAAATATAGATGGTTTTGCAAAACAGTTTAATTCAAAGAAGTTTGAAAATCTTTCAAAAAAATTTGAATCTAAAAAGTTTGTAAAATTCTCTAAAAGATTAAATAAATCATCTAAATTCGTATCTAAATTAAAAAAAGCTTCTGATGTAAAAAAACTTCTTTCAGGAGAAGCTTCTGCTTCGGATGCTATTGGTTTGACAAAAGATGGAATGGAGTTTGCTCAAAAGAGGTTTAAGAAATTTAAAAAGATGCCAAAATTTGGAAAGGCTTCGAAGTTTCTTGGTTTTTTACAGAAAATAGTTGGGGTATTTGATAAAGGAATTTTAGGAAAGCCGTTAGAGTTAGCAAAATTGACAGCAGGTGCAATAGGAGATTTTATTGGTTCTATTGCAGGTAAAATTGGTGGTAAAGTTATTGCAGGTGTTATTGCCTCGGCTACAGCAGGAATAGGAACACTATTATATCCTTTAACTTCATATTTTGGTGGTATGTTGGTTGAAGGAGGTATAGGGATTTTATATGATAAATATGCAAAATCTCCTATTATTCAAAAAATACATCATTTTGCAAAGAATTCAATAGATTCAATTGAAGAGAATTTTCCTACAATAGGACATCTTATCAATGGGCGTTATTTAGATTTTTTTAAAGGAATGTTCTCTTTCATTAAACCTAAAGCAATTTATAATTTTATTGACAATTTTATGACCAAACAGTTTCCTATTGTTTGGCGTGGAGCTAAATTTGCAGGAACAGTTCTTAAGAAAACAGGAGAGTTTATTGGAGAAAAAATTTATGATGGTGTTCAAGGAATAAAAAAATTAGGAAGCTCCATTTGGGGTGGTTTAAAAAGCTTTGGTAGTTCACTTTGGGGAGGAACAAAAAAACTTGCATCTACAGGTTTAAAATATGCAAAACAAGGTGCAAAGTGGGTTGGAGATAAAGCAGGAAAGGCATGGAGTGGCGTTAAAAGTGTAGGAAGTTCAATTTGGGGAGGTCTGAAAAGCTTTGGAGGTTCTTTGTGGGGAGGAGCTAAAAAGATGGCTTCAAAAGGATTGAATTATGCAAAACAGGGTGTAAAGTGGGTTGGAGATAAAGCAGGAAAGGCATGGAGTGGTGTTAAAAGTGTAGGAAGTTCAATTTGGAGTCGTGTGAAAAAAGGTGCAACATCATTTGGAGAGAGAGCTAAGAGTCGATGGAGTAGTATTAAGAGTATGGGTAGCTCTCTTTGGAATAGGGCTAAAAAAGGTGCAGAGTGGTTTGGTGACAGAGCTAAAAAAAGATGGAGTGGTGTTAAAGATGTTTATAAACAAGGCGAAAAATATACCAACTTAGCTACAAAGTGGTCAGTTAAAAATGCTGGTAGTTTAATAAGTCAATCAGAAAAAATTGGTAGTTCTATAGGCAGTAGTGTTGGTAATGGTATCTCTTCTCGAACAACCTCTTTTGCAGTTCCTTCGATTTCTTCAGTGAGTAGTGCTGTTAATAGAGAAGAGAGTCATAGAATTGAAAAACCATCTATTAGAAGTGCTAAATCACAAGATTCAAGTTACTCTTTTATTATCGATAGAAGCAACGATGAAGCTGAAAAATATGCAGAAGTGAGCCGAAATCAAGGTGGTTCCAAAACAGAGACTCCACAAGGTCAAACTACCCAACAAGGTATGGATAATCAAGTTGATGAATTGTCTATGAAAATTTTTAGACATTTAAAAAATGAAATAGCATTAGAGTTTGCTAGAAGTCGATAGGAGAGTAGAGAATGAGAAGAGAAGAGTTTGCAAAAGTAAGTATAACCAATATAGATACTCAACAAACCATAAAGGCACTATTTAACCCAAAAGAGTATAGTATATCTAAGTCTACAAGTTGGACAACCTACAATCAAAAGGGTAGGGATATGCCTGAAGCACACTTTGATACAGGACAGAGACGAGAGCTAAAGATGGAGCTTTTTTTTGATACTTATAAAGAGAAAAAGAATGTAAAATTAGAGCATGTTGAGAAGATAGAGAAGTTAATGTTGATTAATGTTGAGAAGCATAGACCACCTATTGTCTTGGTCTCTTGGGGTATGAAGGCTCTTAATTTTAAGTGTGTTCTAGAGCAGATGGAGCAACGCTATACAATGTTTACCTCTAATGGAACACCCGTAAGAGCCATTGTTAATGTAACTTTTAAAGAGATAGATCCAGAACAGAATGGTGCTTTGGTAGCAGAAGGAGAGAAGCAGTCTCCTGACCATACAAAATTAAAGGTTTTTAAGGCAGGGGATACTTTGCAGAGCTTATCAGCATTTGAGTATGAAGACCCTGCTTTGTGGAAGGTGTTGGCAGTGCATAATGATATAGAAGACCCTTTAAATATTAAACCAGGTACGATTATTGAGATACCACCACTATAGGAGTTGTTGATGTTTATGGATGATTTAGATTATGAGAATAATCAGAGTAAGGTTTATGGTGTTGTAACTGCTATTGTAACCAATAATAAAGATGAAGATGGAATGGGACGAGTAAAAGTTACCTATCCTTGGTTGGCTGAAAATGATGAGAGTCACTGGGCAAGAATTGCAACTATGATGGCAGGTAATGACCGTGGAACATACTTTATTCCCGAAGTTGATGACGAGGTTTTGGTAGCATTTGAACATGGAGATATTCATTTTCCTTATATTATTGGTTCCTTATGGAATGGAAAAGATAAAGTTCATGAAACCAATGCTGATGGTAAAAATAATCTACGAGTTATAAAGAGTCGTTCTGGTCACAAAGTTATTTTTGATGATACAGATGGTAAAGAGAAAATTACTATTATTGAGAATACAGAAAAACGAAAAATAGTAATAGACAGCAGTGCCAAAACAATTGATATTATTAATGAAGATGGAGATATAAATATTACAGCAGGTGGTAATATAAATATTAAAACAGATAAAAACTTTAATGTTAAAGCTGGTAGTAATATAAAAGAGGAAGCCTCTATGAATGTTGATATAAAAGCAGGTTCTAACTTAACAGCAAAGGCAAGTGCATCTGCAAATATTGAAGCAACAGCATCTATGACAGTAAAGGGAGGAACCACAACGGTTAAAGGCTCTATGACTACGGTTGAGGCAAGTGGGATTACTACGGTTAAAGGTAGTTTGGTTAAGTTAAATTAGAAGGATATATTTTGGTTGCTAATAGAAATAAATTTGCAAATAATATTCAAAATAAATATAGATATAAAAAAGCAGATACCATAAATGTTAACCTTGATAATAGAGCCAAGGGTCTGTTTGATAGCTTAGGTTTAAGCTATCAAAAGATTCCTACACTTAACCATAACGAGAAACTACCAGACCAAATAGAGGGAGTCTATAAAAAAGACAATCTCTCCCTACGAAAAAATCCAAGAGTATCAGACAAAAAAGCCGAAGCTGTGGCAATGCACGAGATTTACCACCATATTCAAAAAGACAAAGGTATGAATCTTGCAGACGAAGAGCAAGGAGCAAATTTAATAGAACAAGCCTATTTAAATGAGAATCAACAAGCCTCACAAGAGCCTGATTTTGATTTAATTTATGCTCATACTATTAGACAGTTTTATGAACATGATGAGTTAGAGCAGTTGGTTCGTGTTTTTGGTGGGGACTCTTCTAGTGCTAGAAGGTTGTATAGTAATGCGATGAGGGTTATTGTAGAAGCTAAAAAAGAGAAAAAACATTCAGAAAAATTTTCTACTCAACTTAAAAAAGTTAATGATGATGGGCTAAAATATAAGAAGTCTGAAAATAGTTTCTCTTCAGATATGAATAGTGAAAATGTGAATGTTGCAACATTAAGCATTCACTCTGATATTGATACTACAGATTTTGGAATATCAGATTTAAAAAATGGTAATGTTGGACACTCTTGGGTTTCTCTTAAATGGAATAATTCAACTGATATTCCTTCTAAAATTAATAAAAAGTATCCTAAACATGCAAAATATTTAAAAAGAAATAACCCTTTTGGTTTTTGGCCTCGTATGTTTGCTTCATACGATGAGGCAACAGGATGGGTAGGTTTACCAGCCGAAGAGAGAGCTTCTTATAGTATAAATCCTTTCTCTTCTTATGTAAAAGGTCAGGTTGTACATCCTGATACATTACATACTCCAAAAGCAACTCAAGAATATGCTGTTACAGAAGATGAAGCGAGTGCTGTTATGAAGTATGCTGAATCTAAAAAGAGTGCTGATTATTCGGTCTATTTCTTTAATTGTACAACTTTTGCTTCAGATGCAATTAAAAGTGCAGGAAAAACACCCCCTAGTTCAACAAGTATGGGAATTGCATATCCTAATAAATTATATGAAAGTATAAAGAAAAATAAAAAAGAGAGAAAGTAAATGGATATTAAAAAAATAATTATTCTACTTCTTGGATTTATATTACAAGGATGTAGTAGAGTTGAACATCTCTATATTGAACCCCAAGCGTTTATGCAATTTTATAAAAACAGAAAAATTTTTTCTATTTTAGTAGATACGCGTTTGGTTAAAAGTTATAAAAAGGGTCATCTTGATTTGGCTATAAATGTTCCAACATTTGAACTTTTAAAATTAAATGATTTTAACAAAATAAAAACTAAAGTAAATGGAGCTAAACATAAAAATTGGGTTCTTTTCCTCTATGCTCAAAATGAAAAAGATACCATCTTATTAAAAAATAAAGTTGAAGAGTTATGTAAAAATAATTTTTTATTTAATTCGCCAAATATGATTTATTATTTAAAAGGTGGTTATGAGGCATTGATTCATAATTTTTGATTTTGGAGAGTTCTTTATAGAGAATCTATTATAATATCTATTGATAGATTAACCCTATATAATAAAAAATAAAAGGAATGAGATATGGGAATAGATGTATGTAGTGGAGCAACATTACAGTGTAGCTTTGGGTTGGCTCCTAGTAGTTTGATTGTTATCCCTCAAAATCGAGTGATGTCTGGTGGAATGCCTGCTGGTAATATTATGGACAATAAGCCTTTTGTGAATATTATTCCTTTTGGAATGTGTACCTCTTTGGCAAATCCTACTGTGGCAGCGGCAACCTCGGCTGCTTTAGGCGTTTTGACACCTATGCCTTGTGTTCCCAATACGGTTGTACCTTGGACTCCAGGGAATCCTACGGTTCTTTTGGGTGGAAATCCTATCATTAATAATAGTTCAAAATTAATGTGTATGTGGGCAGGGGTTATTTCAATCGTTGTTCCAGGGCAAACAACAGTAATGACATAGGATGATTAATGGCACTACATACTAAACGAACAGATTTTATGAAAACATTAGGTTTCTCTAAGATGAAGAAAAAAGAGAATATTGGGATAAGCCATATATCTATAAAAGTAGATAAAAATTTACATATAGAAAAGCTTTTTGATGTGCTTCAGAAACGATACTCTTTAGAACAAAAGAGTGAAGGTGAATATTTGAAGATGGAAGTTAAAAAACAGTATTATTAAAAGTATAATGGAGAATAGATTATGACAGATAGATTGGTACCTGAGGTTAATATTTTAGTAGATGGAGAGAAATTGGATAAAGGGTTAATTGGTAAATTAATTACAGGTAAAGTAAGTTATAGTCTTGAGAAATCAGATATGTTTCAAGTAACTTTTAATGATACTGAATTTGAAATTCAAAATAAGAATATTTTTGATTTAGGAAAAACTATTCGAATTGAGTTGGGCTATAACAGTAAGTTTACCAAAATGCTTGAAGGTGAGATTGTTCAAATAAAGCCCAGTTACTCTAGTGGTTCTCCTACTACTTTAACGATTATTGGATTTGATAAAATGTTTAGGCTTAGTCGAACAAAGCACTCTAGAAGTTTTAAAAATGTAAAAGATAGTGAGATTGCAAGAAAAATTGCACAAGAGTTAGGTTTGGATTATGATATTGATTCGACCTCTCAAACATTTGATTATATTTTTCAAAATAACCAATCAAATTTAAATTTTTTAAAGCAGAGAGCAAGGCGAATTGATTATGAAGTTGAAGTAGAGGAGAATAAATTAATCTTTAAAAAGGCACGTCATGAGGAGAGAAAAGAGAGTGTTGAGCTTAAGTGGGATAAAAATTTAATGGAGTTTAATCCTACAATTGATGCAACAAAAATAGTTTCAGAAGTTGAAGTGACAGGTTGGAGTAGAAAAGAGAAGAAGTTGATTAAAGGTATTGCCAAAGCAGGGGATGAAAAAAAATCAATTAAGGGAAAGAGTGGTGCTCAAAAGAGTAAAAGTAAATTTAAAAATTTAAATTCAAAAATTTTTAAAGTAGATATACCACTTAATACACAAGAAGAGGCAGATAATATTGCCAAGTCAAGATTAAATCAGATTAATATGGAGTACCTTACAGGTTATGGAATGGCAGTGGGTGAACCTAAAATAACAGCAGGTAAAATGATTAAAATTATGGGACTTGGTAATGTTGTAAATGGAGAATATTATGTGGTCTCTAGTGAGCATATGTTTAGTACAAAGGGGTATAAAACTTACTTTGATGTTAAACGAAGTATTTTTAAATAAAGGTCAGAGATGTTAAAAAAAACTATTGTAGGTATATTTCTATTTTTAAGCTATCAAAATTTATTGTTAGGGGAAGAGACTCCTTTCACACTTTATGATGCTCAATTAAACTCAAATAAATTTTTAGAAAGAGGAAAGCTAAAAATCTTTAGTCAAGATAGAGAGGGGTTGGTCACAACTTTAAAAGAGGGTAAATATTGGTCTATAGAGTACCGTTTAAATAATATAAGAAGAGAACCTTTTATTAAAGATATAAAAGATTTTTTACTCTCTCAAAAAGGTACAATTTTATATCAAGGTCAAGATTATGTTTTTTTTAAGCTTTATAAAAACAGTAGACTTTATTGGGGAAAAGTGGTACATAGCCGAGATAGATATAGTCTAAAAATAGTAGAAGAGAAATCACTTAAAATGGCGAAGAATCTTATTTTAAGAAATATACATTTTGATTCAGGAAAAGCCACATTAAAAAAAGGTTCAGAAGGAGAAATTAAGAGGATTTTGGATTTTTTACATGAAAATAGTTCATTAAACGTTGAAATTCAAGGACATACCGATAGTTCGGGAAAAGCTGAATCCAATTTAAGACTTTCACAACGTAGAGCAGAGACCATTAGAGATGCTTTAATAGAAAAAGGAGTATCAGCAGATAGATTAAAAGCAAAGGGATATGGAGAGGCAGAGCCAATAGCAGACAATAAATCTGTTAATGGCAGACGAAAAAATAGACGTGTGGTTTTAAAAGTGTTGTAGATAACTCAATAGGTTGTTTTACTTTTTTTCTAACAGTAAAAGAAGATTTTTCTCTTGATCTATCTTAAACTTAAATCTTTTAAAAAAGTTCATACCCAGTAGTCCATCTGCATTCTTCTGTTTGAAAGGTGTTGTGACTACTTTGAACTCTTTTAATTCTAAATCTTTTATTTTAAAATTTTGGACTTCTTCTATTTTAGATATTATGTTTCCTGCTGGGGTTTGTAGTGTTACTTCCTCTTCTATTATTGTTAATGATGAGAGTTTACCTTCATCTATCAATGTATAACTTGCTCCTGTATCTAAAAGAAGTTTTAATGGAACTTCATCAATATTGACTTCAATTAAAAAGTGTTCTCCCTCTTTTATAAGAGGAAATTTATGGGTGTACTCCTCTTGACTATTCTTTTTTTGTTCGATTTGTTTTAATATGGTTTTTGCTTTCTCTCCATACTCTTCATCAAACTCTATCTCTTTTAAAAGTTTTGTTGCTAGGGGGTACTCTTTTGTTCGTAGATAATGTTTGGCAAGAGAGAATGTATAGAAGGTTGTATTAAATTCATACTCCATGTATTTTTCTAAAAAAGCGACGAGTTGTTCATTTTTTTCATCTTTAATGAGTTTGTCTATATGTATTTTAGAGGTTTTAATAATCTCTTTATGAAACTGTTCCTGTTCTATTACTGAATGGCTCTCGTTAAGCAGTTTTATTAACAGTTCAATGGCTCTGTTATTGTCTTCTATAATTTGATACGCTTCAACCAGTTGAAGTTTTGTTTTTAGATTGTTGGGTTCGATTGTTAGGTACTCTTTAAGTTGTAAAATAGCTTCTCTGGAGTTTATAAAAATTTTATCCTGAAAAAAACTATCTAAATTTCTTTTATAATTAATTCTATCACTATCTTCTGCTTTCAGGTAAAATGCCATCGCATCGGAAAATAGATTATTATTTAATAGAGAGCGAAATGTAACGGGAGGAGCTGTTTTAATGGTTTGATTTTTATCTTCTATATCTTTTTTATTTTTTGTACAGTTTATGTCTTTGTTACTTTTTACGGGCTGTTTATGTGAAAGATTAAAGTCATTTCTTAATATTTGAGGGGGATTAAGTGCCATAAAAAATGAGTGAAAATTCCACCCAATTAAGATACCTGCTGTGAGTGCTAATAATATATTAAACATGATGTTCCTTATTAATTTAAAAATTTTATATTTATTTTATAGAATATCTGTTTTATTCTATCTAAAAACTCTTAGAATTCTATCATCACGCTGTTATAAAAATATGGGTAAAATTCGTCAGAAATATTATAACTATAAGGTAAACAAATGACAGGATATATGCTTTTTTCTGGAACAGCTAATGAAGAACTTGCACTTAAGGTCTCAGAATATCTAGACCAGCCACTCTCAAAGGCTAAAATTACAAAGTTCTCTGATAATGAGATTAATGTTAAAATTGAAGAGAGTGTACGAGGTAAAGATGTATTTATTATTCAACCAACATCAGCACCCGTGAACTTTAACCTTATGGAGCTACTAATTATGGTAGATGCTCTTAAGCGTTCATCGGCAAAATCAATTACAGCAGTTGTTCCATACTATGGATATGCACGACAAGATAGAAAAGCTGAACCAAGAGTTCCTATCTCGGCAAAGCTTGTAGCAAATCTTATGGAGACAGCAGGAATTACAAGAGTTGTAACGGTTGACCTACATGCTTCTCAAATTCAAGGGTTTTTTGATATTCCTGTGGATAATCTTTATGGAGCTGTACTTTTTAATGATTATGTAAAGTCTAAAAATCTTAAAAATCCAGTAGTGGCAAGTCCAGATATTGGTGGGGTTGCTCGTGCAAGATATTTTGCTAAAACAATGGGGCTGGATATGGTTATTGTTGATAAAAGACGAGAGAAAGCCAATGAGTCAGAGGTGATGAATATTATTGGAGATGTTCAAGGTAAAGATGTCATTATGATTGATGATATGGTTGATACAGCAGGAACAATGGTTAAAGCAGCTGAAGCACTTAAAAAGCTTGGAGCTACTTCGGTTATGGCATGTTGTACACACCCTGTACTCTCTGGTCCTGCTTATGATAGAATTCGAGATGGTGCATTAGATGAATTGGTGATTACTGATACCATTCCAACCAACAGTGATTGTAAAAAAATCAAAGTTCTCTCTACTGCAAAAATGTTGGGCGAAGTTATTCGAAGAGTCTATAATAATGAGAGTGTAAATTCACTATTCGAGACAAAATAATGGGAATAGAAGTACCTCAAAAAAATATTAGAAATTTTTCTATTATTGCCCACATTGACCATGGAAAGTCAACATTGGCAGATAGAATTATTCAGGAGTGTAATGCTGTTGTTGACCGTAAAATGTCAGCACAGGTTATGGACACAATGGATATTGAAAAAGAGCGTGGAATTACTATTAAAGCTCAATCTGTTCGGCTTGATTATGAGCGTGATGGAGAGCATTACATTCTGAATCTTATTGACACCCCAGGTCACGTTGATTTCTCTTACGAAGTGAGCCGTTCATTGGCTTCTAGTGAGGGTGCATTGCTTATTATTGATGCAGCTCAAGGGGTTGAAGCACAGACCATTGCTAATGTTTATATTGCTATGGAGAATGATTTAGAGCTTGTTCCTGTAGTTAACAAGATAGATTTACCTGCTGCTGAACCAGAAAGGGTGCTTGAAGAGGTAGAAGATGCCATTGGTATTGATTGTACTGAACACTCTTTGGTCTCTGCAAAAACAGGTTTGGGTGTTCCTGAACTGATTGACGCTATTGTTGACCGTATTCCTGCTCCAACAGGAGATGAGAATGCACCAACAAAAGCACTTATTTATGACTCATGGTTTGATAATTATTTGGGTGCGTTGGCACTGGTTCGTGTTTATGAAGGCAGTATCGAGAAGGGTCAAAAGATTCAGATTATGAGTACCAAAGAGGAGTATCAAGTTTTAGATTTGATGTATCCTAACCCTATTGCACCTATTAAAACAACTAAAATTAAGACAGGTGAAATTGGTATTGTTGTAACAGGATTAAAAACTGTTGATGGTCTACAAGTTGGAGATACGGTAACAGATTCTAAAAATCCAACAGCAGAGTCTATTGATGGGTTTGAACCAGCTAAACCTTTTGTCTTTGCAGGTATCTACCCAATTGAAACAGATAAATTTGAAGATTTAAGAGATGCTCTAAATAAGCTTAAGCTTAATGATAGCTCAATCTCATTTGAACCAGAGAGTTCATTGGCTCTTGGTTCAGGATTTAGAACAGGTTTCCTTGGAATGCTACATATGGAGGTTATTAAAGAGCGTTTAGAGCGTGAATTTAACCTAGAGCTTATCGCTTCTGCTCCAACGGTTGTTTATGAAGTAGAGCAGACAGATGGAACACGTATTGAGATTCAAAATCCATTTGAACTTCCTGAAGCACAAAAGATTGATACCATCTATGAACCTTATATTAAAGCGACTATCTTAGTTCCAAATGATTATTTGGGTAATGTTATTAAACTGCTTAATGACCGTCGTGGAATGCAGATTAAGATGGATTATATTAACTCTGAACGTGTACTTTTAGAGTATGATGTACCTATGAATGAGATTGTTTTAGACTTTTATGATAAGTTAAAGAGTACCACAAAAGGTTATGCAAGTTTTGATTATGAACCTATAGGTTTTAGACCAGGGGATTTGGTTAAACTCGATATTAAAGTGGCAGGAGAGGTTGTTGATGCTTTGTCTATCATTGTTCCTCGTACAAGTGCCAGAACAAAAGGTTTAGCGTTTGTTCAAAATTTAAAAGAGCTTATTCCCAGACAACTTTTTGAGGTAGCTATTCAGGCGAGTATTGGAAATGATATTATTGCAAGAACCAATGTAAAGTCAACAGGTAAAAATGTTACAGCCAAATGTTATGGTGGAGATATTACCCGTAAAAGAAAGCTTTTAGATAAACAAAAAGCAGGTAAAAAACGTATGAAAGCGATTGGGAGTGTTAATGTTCCTCAAGAGGCTTTTATGGCAGTATTAAAATTGGATTAACTGTTTTGCGTTTATTTCTATCTACTCTTTTACTGATATTTCTTTTAACTGCTTGTGGTTACAGACCTTCATCTAACTACACCAAAAAGATGATAGGTCAAAAAGTTTATACTGAGGTGGAGGTATCACTCTCTGATCCTGAAAATGCAGTTTTAATAAAAGATGCGTTGAACAGAGCTTTGTATACACGACTTAAGAGTAAAGCAAGTAGTAAGAGAGAGGCTGATAGCTCTATTATTGTTCATTATAAATCTATTAAATTTATACCGTTACAGTATAATCGTAATGGTTATGTTGTCTATTATCAAGCACATATAACCCTTGGTTTTACTTTTGAGAAAAAAGAGGAAAAAGAGCATCGTCTGATTGTTGGACGTTATGCTTTTCCTATTCGTCCATCAGCTATTATCTCTAATGATTTAAGGTTTAAAGCGATAGAGCAGGGTTCTATTAAAGCATTGGATGAGTTTATCTCATATATCTCTGCAAAAGGACTATTGAAATATGGGAAATAGTCTAACTTTTGAGCATTTTATTGATAATAAACCACTTTATTATAAAGAGATAGACCACAAACGGGTACATAATGCTTATGCAATATTAAAAGAGCATATAAAACGACCTTTAACCATACATGTTGTGGGAACAAATGGTAAAGGGAGTACAGGGCGAATTATGGCAACACTGTTGCACTTTGCAGGTAAAAATGTAGGACATTTCTCCTCTCCCCATATTTTGAAATTTAATGAGAGAATTTGGTTAAATGGTCAAGATATTTCAGATGGAGAATTGGATATAATTCACCGAAAGCTTTATACTATTTTAGGTCAAGAGATGAGTGAATCTTTGAGCTACTTTGAGTATACTACGCTTTTGGCTTTTGTAGCCATGCAAGAGATGGATGTGATGGTATTAGAAGCTGGATTGGGTGGTGAATTTGATGCCACAAATGTGGTTAAAAAAGAGCTATCTGTTATTACTCCTATTGGTTTTGATCATCAAGATTTTTTAGGAGAGAGTATTGAAGAGATAGCAGAGACCAAATTGAACTCTATTGATAAGCAGGTGTTGTTGGGGTTACAGATATATGATGAGGTCTATAGCATAGCCGATAAGATTGCTAAAAAGAGAAAAAGTCTACTTTATCAAGTAGAGAAGTATGAAGATAAAGAGCTGTTGATTAAAACTCAAGAGTTAGGTTGGGCAAACTATCTTTATGAAAATAGTAAATTGGGATTAAAAGCGTTAGATATTTTAAATCTTCCTTATAATATAAATGATTTAGAAAAAGTTACCCTGTTTGGACGTTTTTATGAGATAGATAAAAATGTAACCATTGATGTGGGACATAATTTATTGGCAACCAAAGCATTGGTGAAAGCTATAGAAGAAAAGTACAATAATAAGAAAATAGTCTTGGTCTATAATTCGTTAGAAGATAAAGATTATGAAGCAATTTTAAAGCTCTTTAAGCCTCTAATAAAATGGGTTGAAATTATAAATATTGATACAGATAGAGCTGTTAAAGAAGAGAAATTACGAAATATTTTAGATAAATTAGATATAAAATATCAAGAATTTAATCTTCTTGATAAGCATAATAATTATTTTGTATTTGGCTCATTTTATGTTATTGAGGCATTTTTAAAGAAGACTAAATTTAGTATTAAAAATAAATAATAATACGATATAATGTATATAATAAATTTTCAAAGGATAAAAAAATGGCATTTTTTGGTAGAAAGAAAAAACCTGCTACGAAAAACGTAAGCTCGGCGAGTATTATTACGCCAGGTACGGCAATCAAAGGAGAGATAAGATGTGAAGGAAATATTCTTTTAAATGGGGAGTTTGAAGGGGTCATTATTTCTCAATCTGAAGTGGTTGTTGGTAAAAGTGGACGTGTTACAGGCGAAATCCAAGCAGCAAAGTTACTCGTTTCTGGGGAGTTTCGTGGTAACTTTACAGGAGAAGTAATTGATATAATGCCTTATGGAAAGGTTTATGGAGATGTTAAAGTAAATAATATTGTTATTGAACCAAATGCTGTTTTTGAAGGTGAAACAAAAATTGTTTCAGGTCGAGTTGAGCGTGAAGATATAGCCGATGTACACATTGTTCAGCCTAAAAAATTGGGTTATTAAATAGAGAAGTTAAAAGAGTTAAATGAATCAATCTGATGTTTATGAGTATCTTCAAAATGGAGATACTCAGTTTAAGAATAGAGAGCTTTTTATTTGTAAAAATGATAAAGAGGCTCAAGAAACTGCCGATGTTGCCACACTGTCCAACTACAATCCATTTATTTTACCAGATTTACGTCTAAGTAGAGGTGATGATTTACGCTCTTTTCAGCTAGAGTTTTATGAATTAATAGAGGCATTACATGGATATTATGCTTGTAGTCATAAAAAAGTATTAATATCTCCTTTGCGTACATTATTAAATCCTTTACCTAAAGAGAAATTCTTTTCAACCATTGAAATTGAGTTTGCTTCTACTTTAAATTTAAAAAAGCTTAAAGATGACCTCTACTATTGGTCCTATCATTTTGTTGATATTGTAACCCAAAAAGGTGAAGTCTCTTTTCGAGGGGATATTATTGATATTTTTCCATTGGGGAGTAATCAAGCCTATCGAATCTCTCTTTTTGATGAAGATGTAGAATCTATTCGCATTTTCTCTTTAGATACACAAAAGAGTGAAAAAGAGGAGTTGGAGTCTGTAACGATTATACCTGCTTTTTTAGGATTAAAATTAGAAGAGTATATGGCACTTAATCAAAAAGTAACCAATAGCTCATTTGATACTTTTGTAAAAGATATAGATTCTTTAGGATTTTGGTACTTAGATGAGTTTGGGCATAATTATTTAAATGAGTTTGAACCTCTTTTTCTCTCTAATATGGATGAAGAGTTAGAAGAGATTTACTCTTTAGATAGTCCCTCTATCTCAAGAGAAGATTTTACTTTATCTAGAATTCCAAAAGCTAAAAAATATCGTGAATTAGAGGTTATCAACCCCAATGCTATTATTAAGTCAAATAGTCATAAAAAAATAAAATTGGTAGCTAAAAATGAGTCTATTGTTCGGGGGAGTGAGCTTCACTCTTTTGAGAATATGGAGTTTATTTATAAAGATATAATAGTTAATTTAATCTCTGATGATGAAGTTATAATCTCTCTTAATAAGCCAATAAAACGTAAAAAAGTTAAAAAAGCTTCGATGATTTTGGATGAACTTAAGCTTGGTGATTATGTGGTACATGAGAACCATGGAGTTGGTCTATTTAAAGGGGTAGAGAAGCGTGTGGTTCTTGGGGCTACACGTGAGTTTGTCGTTATACTTTATCAAAATGAAGATACTCTATTAATTCCTGTAGAGAATCTTAATGTTATTGACCGTTATGTAGCCGATTCTGGTGGTTTACCTGTTCTTGATAGAATGGGAAAAGCAAGTTTTAAAAAGCTTAAAGGAAAAGTAAAAGAGAAGCTCTTTGCCATTGCCTCTGAAATTATTAATCTTTCTGCTCAACGTCATCTAAAAAAAGGAATTCTTTTAAAGAGGGATTTGGTTGAACATCAAATTTTTATGAGCGAAGCAGGATTTATTCATACCGAAGATCAAGAAGAGGCTATTCACTCTATGCTTAATGATATGGCGAGTGGTAAGATGATGGACAGGCTTTTAAGTGCAGATGTAGGTTTTGGAAAGACAGAAGTAGCGATGAATGGAATGTTTATTGCATGGAAAAATGGCTATCAGTCAATGATGGTTGCACCAACGACTCTGCTTAGTTCTCAACACTTTAAAAGTATGCAAGAGCGTTTTGAAAAATATGATATAAAAATAGGAAAACTCGACCGATTTACCTCTGCCAAAGAGAAAAAGGCACTGCTTAAAGCGTTAGAAGAGGGAACCGTTGATATGGTAGTAGGAACACACGCCTTGTTAAAAGCCAAGTTTAAAAAATTGGCATTTATTGTTATTGATGAAGAGCATAAGTTTGGAGTGAAACAGAAAGAGGCACTTAAAGAGATAGCAATAGATATTCATCTGCTCTCTATGTCTGCTACACCAATACCAAGAAGTCTGAATATGGCTCTGTCACAAGTTAAAACTTTTTCAGAGATTTTAACTCCACCTGTAGCACGTCAAGGTGTACGAACATTTGTAAAGAGTTATGATAAAAAGATTGTCAAAGAGGCGATAACCCGAGAGATAAGAAGAGGAGGACAGGTTTTTTATGTCTTTAACTCTATTGCTCAAATCGAAGAGAAGAAGCGCGTTTTATTGGCACTTATGCCCAAGTTAAGAATAAGTGTGTTGCACTCTAAAATATCAGCCGTTCAGACTGAAAAAGATATGGCTCTCTTTGAAGCAGGAGAGTACGATGTGATGCTTTCAACCTCTATTGTTGAGTCTGGAATTCATATGCCTCATGCCAATACCATGATTGTTGATGGAGCAGATAATTTTGGTATTGCTGACTTACATCAACTACGAGGAAGAGTAGGGCGTGGAGGAAAAGAGGGATATTGTTACTTTATGGTAGAAGATAAAGAGCGATTAACTGAAAATGCAAAAAGAAGACTCTTGGCATTAGAGTCACACTCTGCTTTGGGTTCAGGTGCTGTTTTGGCTTTTCATGATTTAGAGATTCGTGGAGGTGGAAATATTATAGGAGAAGCCCAATCAGGACATATTAAACAGATTGGATACTCTCTTTATCTTAGAATGTTAGAAGATGCAATTAAAGAGTTAAGTGGAACAAAAGAGGAAGAGGAGCATGGAGTGGATATTAAATTAACCATAGATGCTTATCTTAATGAAGAGTTAATTGAAGAGGATAGATTACGTCTTGAACTCTATAGAAGACTCTCTCACTCTGAAACAACAGGAGATGTTTATGAGATAGAGAAAGAGATAGCTGACCGATTTGGAAAGTTAGATACCATCTCTAGACAATTTATAGATGTGATGGTAATGAAAGTTTTAGCAAGAGAACAGAAAATTACCAAAGTTGCAAATGCAGGAGAAAAAGTTTTTATTGAGTTTGCAGATGGTCGTGAACGAGTAATGTTAAAGTCATATAGTAAAGATGATGATGATTTAATTGCTGTAGCCATGAACTATTTAAAAGCTAAGTAGAAACTCAAGATTTAAAAGAATCAAAACAAGCCTCTATAATCCTAACCTCTCCCAAATCATAGATTATGGAAGAGGATTACGGATTATTTTTTGTTCAAGCCGTAGGAACAGGGTATAATTCAGGACTTCAAGGTTTTGTAGATCAATATATAGGAGCATAAATGGCAATCAATTTACAAAAAGGTCAAAGAATATCGTTAGAGAAAGATGATGGAACACAACTTAACTCTTTCTGTGTTGGAGCAAATTGGGGGGCGATTGAAAGCCGTTCTTTTTTTGGTGGTTTAAAAAAGGTGTCGGTGGATTTAGATTTATCTGTAGGTATGTTTAACAGACGAAATCAGCTAAATAATACAATTTACTTTAGAAATTTAGTCGCCAAAGGGGTAAAACATAGTGGTGATGATTTGGTTGGAGATGTATATGGTGATGATGGTTTAGATAATGAAGTAATGACCATTAATTTACAAGATATACCACCTTATATTGAACAGCTTGTATTTGTTTTAACCTCTTATAAAAAACAAGATTTTTCAACCATTCCTTTTGCATCAATTCGCTTATACGAAGGAAGACCAAATCATGTAAATCAAATTTTTGCTAATTATAATATTGCTTCTGACTCAAAGTTTTCAGGTTATGTCTCGATGATTTTAGGCAAACTTTATCGAAGAGGAGAGGAGTGGAATTTTTCGGCAATAGGAGAAGCTTCTAAAGCAAGAGATTTAAAAGAGATACTTAAAGTTGTAGAAGATAGATTTTTATAAACTACTACGATAGAATTTTAAATGGTATTTTTTGACTATTTAATTCTCTTTTAAAATATATATTTTTATCTGGTCTTTTCGAAGAGCTCTTTTATCGAGAGTTATCTTTTTTCAGACCAACCGATACCCAATCCCCGAGACATTATCAATATAATCCCCACCAAGCTTTTTACGCAAAGCCCGAACCAAAGAACGCAAAGCATCCATACTCATCCCTCTATCACTCCAGATATAGTTCTCTATCTCTTGATAGGTTGTGGCTCGTTGATGATGCTTGGCAAAGAGTTCAAGAAGTAGATGCTCGTTTTTTGTTAATTTGACAATTTCTCCATCTCTAATAAGTGTTTTATTGAGCTTATCGTAAACGGTATGGTTATCAATCTCTAAAATATTACCTTGATTCTCTTCAATATAGTGATATGCCATATTCAAAGCCTCATTAAGCTTTATAGATGTAATGGGTTTTACAATATATTTTATCAACTGTAACTCTACAGCTTTTAATAGATAATGCGTTTCGGTATGGGCTGTAGCAATAATAATAGGGGTCTTTTTATCGCTTTGTCTAATCTGTTCTGCCATATCCAACCCACTCATTCTAGGCATTTTTATATCCGAAATAATAATATCAGGCTCTTTTTTTCGATAAACCTCCAACGCCTCTAATCCATCTTTGGCTTCAAGCACATTATCACAAACTCTAGAGAGATACTCTACAGCATTCTGACGTATCATCGGCTCATCTTCTACATACAATATGGTTAAGTTTTTTAGGTTATTTTGCATGGAATATTTTAGTGGGTTTGGCTTAATTTTGGATATAGAGGCTTTTTAAAACTACAACTCTTTTAAAAGAGCCAAAAGTGTGGTGATACTAATAAAACTATCTTCATAAATCACTCCTCGCTCTAATACTTTTTTTCGTTTGCCCTCTCTTTTCTCTATCTCTATTACAAGTGGAGAATCTTCTCCTTGGCTAATTTTTATAATCTCATCTAGATTTTTATTGATAAACTCTAAAAAATCTAGTGTCTCAATATAGTTGACATTTGATATTTGAATATCTCTTATGGCTCTTGTGATGGCTACATAGAGGATGTTGTACTCCTCTTTTATATTGCTCATCTTTTGATTTATAATTAACTCATTTGCTATTTTTGGGGTTTTATTATCTCTATCTTTTGAGCTTATCTCTATCTTCTCTTTTTTACTTTTTTTTCTAAATATATTACCATCACTCTTTTCAGCACTATTTAATATATTTACCAGCTCTTGATTAGAGCGATATTTTCTTGAAAAATCTATCCCTATTCGGCTTAAGCCCAAAATATTTCCATTTTCAGACGAGACACTGCTAATCTCATCATTGGTGGCATAGACAACCAAAGATTTTAATACAAAAACCGACTCAAACTCTAGCCCTTTACTTTTGTGAATGGTTGATATAACTGTGTTGCTATAGGGGTTAGAGTGTGTATCTATAAGCGAGAAAAACTGGTCAATTATATGGTATGAGGAGTTCTCTTCTATATCTTCAAGAGCCTTTTTTTTGGAGTATATAAAGTAGACAATACTTATATTATTTTGAAGCTCAAATATGGCTCTGGTTGAGGCAAAATTTTCTAGTTCGGTAAAAGAGCTAAATGCTTTTAGTGAGTTACTTTTTATATCTGGAAATCTCCTGTTATCTCTCTTATCTGCAAGTTTTTTTATCTGTTTTTCAATCTTTAGACCAATTAGCTCATCATCCAAGCGTTTTTTTAACTCTTTGGTGTAGATATAGAGGTTATATATATCTTTTATCTCTACTATATTAAAGTTATTGATTCCGCCATAAAGATGGTACTCTTTTTTATTTAGAATCTGATGGATACTCATTGCCAAAAGAGGAAAGGTGCTTCTTGATAGATAGGCTACTCTATCGTTATCAGAGCGACTAGGTACAGACTCTCTAGCCCCAATAATGGTTTCGCCTCTTAAACCCAAAAGTTGATTAGATAGCCTCTCTATATCTGAATCTTTTTGAAATCTAAAACTTCTATTAAGGCTCATATTAATAACCCTATCGGGGTATAGCTCCTCCATAACCAAAGCTAAATTTGTATTACCCAAAAATCCATATATCTTCTGATTATTATCGCCAACTATAATTATCTTATAACGTTTAGACTTTGCCAACGATATAATAAATTTTGCCAAGAGTTTAGAGACATCTTGTGACTCATCTAAAACAATATAGTCATAGTTAAAAGTCCTCTCATCTGCACTCTCTACAAACTCTTTTAAAAAGGTATCAAAGGTGGTAAAGTTAGAGTTTAAGATGGCATTATGAATCTCTTCGACCAAATCAATGGCGTTAACCCTTTGGTTAATAAGAAAATCCATGTTTTTATTTTTGATTCTCTTGGTAAAATCCTCTCTCATCTTTTTGCGTGTATCTATCTTTAACTCATCTAGCTCATCAATAGAAAATGCAGATTGACAAAAGTTCTGATAGGCTTTTAGTGCATTAAATACTTTAAAATAGTCACTACTATTAGCAATATCAGAGTTTAGTATCTCTTTTATCATATCCATATTAAGATATTTTAAGCTCTTTCGACCTGTATAACCTCTTGCCAAAGCGTGAAGTGTAGAAGCCTTGGTATTAGATGGAAAAGTCTCTACAGCCTCATCAACAATCTTTCTATTAAATGCCAAATACAAAAATCTACTATCAGAATTTTGTTGGGCTATAAGCTTTAACGTAGATGTCTTGGCACACCCAGCCAAAGCATTAATCAAGACCATCTCGCCCTGTTCTATATTGGCTGTTTTCTCTAATATCTTTTTCTGTTCATCTGTCAATTTAAACAAAATAGTTTCCTATCACATATTGTGCATTATTTTGTTTGATTATAGCAAAAATTATTTGAAAAAAAGAGTCTCTACTCCTCATACCTAGAAACAAACCCAAACCCCCTAGCACTAAACAGCCCCTTATCGCTTATCTTAATCTCTGGAATAACCAACAGAGCCATAAATGATAGGGTCATATAGGGAGCTTTTAGGGTAGATTTCATCTTGTTTTTAACCATTTGGTCTAGTTTATGATAAATTTTTGCAATCTCAACACCCTCTTTTTGACTCATTAATCCTGCAATTTCAAGAGGTAGAATTTCACTCTTTTCTTGATATACAGCACTAATTCCACCTTTGTGTTCTATAACCAAATTTATCGCTTCTGTTATGGATTTATCATCTACTCCAACAGCTATAATATTGTGTGAGTCGTGGGCAATGGTAGAGGCTATTGCTCCTTGTTTTATGCCAAATCCCTCTATAAAGTCTATGGATGGTTTGCTATCTTTTTTGTATCGGTTTAGTACCACTATTTTTAGTATATCTCGTGAACTATCCGAGACTATTTCACTATTTTTAATGGTTGGAGTTTCCCAAACCTCTTTGGTTATAAGCTCTCCATCTAT
>Ga0256827_10000357_pt1 | contig 27775 bp, 24 predicted proteins | sample CV84metaG_FD_185977 | JGI IMG/M metagenome (GOLD analysis project Ga0256827, IMG submission 185977) | Hydrothermal vent microbial communities from East Pacific Rise, Pacific Ocean - CV84 | ecosystem: Environmental > Aquatic > Marine > Hydrothermal vents | place: Pacific Ocean: East Pacific Rise...
AGGTGGAGTAACAGTAGTACAATTAACACTTTTAGTATTACTTACACACTTATCATCTTCTTTATGGAAACCAGTATTACAGCTCCAAGCACAATCTGTGGCTGTAGACCATTTTTTAGCTTTTTTATCCCATTTTATTTGGACTTCTTTTTTTTCAATAGTAGCATTAGCAGGTGGAGCAATAGGAGTACAAGTAGCATTTTTAGTGTTACTTACACAAGTGTTACCTTCTTCATGAAACTCTTCCTGGCAAGTACAAGTAAAACTACCTTTTGTATTAGTACACTTATTTGCTTTTTTATCGCCACAGCCTCCATTTTTAACAGCACATTCATCTATATCATCACAACTATACCCTGTTTCATTTAACTTATATCCATTATTACAATCCCAATTTGCAGATAAGGTTTTATAATTTTCATTACTAAATGTTAAAAGAATACTTTTTTCTCTTTTTTCTTTTTCTTCATTATCACAAATAATTTTATTTCCTGCTTTACAGTATTTACCCCATATTTTGTTACTATTATCCCATTTTGTTTTTACATATAATTCATTTTTATCTCTTTTAACTAAAAATTCTTTTTCATTAGGAACACAATTACTGTTTTCTAAATGAAACCCATTATTACACTTCCATGTACAACTAAGATCATCACCTTCACCACTCCAAAGAAGCTTTACATTTTTTTCATTATCATCTGTTGTCCAATTACAATATCCATTTCTATCTAAATTACAAAAATTCTTTTTATAATTAATCCATCGTTCTTTAGAGTTTCTGGCTGCATTTATTTTGATATCACCAGCACCTTCTTCTGAAGAGCATTTAAAACGACTACAATCTCTTTTCTGATATACCAAATTATTATTACAACTACAAACAGCAACACCATTATCTCGCTCTCTACATGTACCATTAAAGTTGCATGTTAGATTATTTTCATATCTTACTCTTCCATTTTCATGCCCAGAACATTGCTGAGGAATACAAATACCACTTGTATTATGATAATTTGCATTACAAATGAACTCACCACCATTTTCTTTTTTAATTATTTGAGTATCAGGAAATATTACATTAGTTCCTAATGCTTCCAAATTATTTAGAACTTTTATATTATTTATACCTTCATTACCCGATAAATTAAGTTCTGTTAAATTTTTTAAAGCCACTAAAGGTAAAATATCTCTAATTTTATTACCTGATAAATTAAGTTCTGTTAACTTTTTAAGCTTTCTAATATCATTTATAAAATCATTATCTATATTTAATATATTTTGATTTGATAAATCAAGTTTTGTTACTTTATTTAAGTCACTACCATATAGAATATTAGTATTAGAAACACCCAGATTTTCTAGAGTTTCTTTTACTTTATTTTTAACAATATCATTCTTAAATTTAATATTTAATTCACAAATACCAGTTCCATGGTATTCACTAAATGGTTCTTTACAAATAAATCCACTACTATCTTTTTTGATTTTATTATTTTGAAAAATTACATTATCCAATAATTTGTTTAATTTATTTAAATCTTTTACATTGTTTATTTTTTTATTACCTGATAAATCAAGTTTTTGTAAATTTCTCAATTTTTTAATATCATTTATAAAATTATCATCAATTTTTGAGATATTTTGATTTGATAAATCAAGTTCAGTCATACTATTTAATTCATCATTATAAATATTATCTTTAAGAATTTTTATAACTTTATTCTTAACTATTTCATTTTTAAATTCAACCTTGGTGTCAAATACATGAGTAAACTTAATAGCAACAATAGCAACAATAACAATAGCAATAATAGGGAAAATAAACTTATTTTTTTTACATTTTTCTATATTTAAATCTGAAATAATTTTAATACTCTCATTATTAACAAGCTTACATAAAAAATGAGGTATCTTTTTTAGATTATTATTTCTTATATCTAAATATTCTAATTTAGTAAATTTAGATATAATTTCAGGAAAAGTATCCAATTCTAAACCATTAAGGTAAATTGCAATACATTCTTTTTCTGTATTCATAGAACAAAAGGCTCCCTTCCCCCCCTTATTCTTCAATTCAGTTAAATCTATCACCGAAATAGATATATCACTTCCTAAATCATCATCTAATTTTTTAAGCCAATCATTATTCATTTTTATTCTCCATTACATTACAATATCTAACATTTTAAACAAATTCATAAAAGTATAATTACGATAAAACCTTAACCCATTTAATTCATCCAGTTTTTCTTCTTTACCCTTTATTTCTTTAGGGTTATTATTATCTTGTTCAAACCCTTTATTAACTATAGTAGAAAAATTTCTATATAAATATTTGCTAAACAATACAAGAATATGATTTTTTTCAATTAACTCTAATGAGCTTATAAAATTTATAAACTCAAATTCCTGAGACTTAATTTCAAATATTATTTTATTAGAATCAAAATATGGAATAAAAAATATAGGAAATCTATTATTCTCCTTTAAGATGTTCATCTTCGCCCTAGAATAATCAAAAAATTTTATTTTTCTTCTGTTTTTAGTGGAGTTACTAAATTTATTTTTAAGAATACTTTTATAAAAATTCTCTATACGCAATTCATAATTCTTTAGTTCAATAAAATCTTTATAGTAAAATTCAAAAATAATCATAAAATATAGAGTAAGAATAATACTAATACTATTATTTTGCATTAAAATATATTTATGACCGTATAATTCATTATATTTTATATATTTTAATATTTTATATTTATTAAATAGTTTTTTTAAATGTCTAGGGTTTTTAAAATTTATACTCTCTAAAAAACTAGTAATATGTATCTTGATATTATCATTATTATCAGAAAAATTTTTATTAACTAAAGTTTTTAAACTAAATTCTTGAGGCATATTAAAAGAAATATCAAAAATTTTCTCTAAATACTCATCTGACTTAATAATATCACCATATTTTAACATTACAGATTTACGAATAGCCTCTTTATCAATACCTAAAAAATATAAAGTTCTTTTTGTATATGTAAAAAATAATTTTATTGAACTCAATAGGTTCAATATATTTTCAGGCTCACATCTATCTAAGTCATCAATAAAAACAATTAATTTTTCATTTGGTTTACTAAGAAGTTTATTTTCAAATATCATCATTTTTTCTTTAAAATCAGATAATAATTCATAAAAAGAAGTTTCTTGCTTTTTGAGACCCAAAGAAATACCTGCTCCCACACCCAAGACTTCTATCGTTTTAGATTTAAAGGAAATACTATTTAAATGAATTCTTTTTATAAAGTTTATTATATCAGTCTTAACATTAAAACCAAGTTTATCAAATTCAATTAACTCATCTTTTAATTTTATTGAAATATTATCAAATAAAGATAATAGCAAATCACCATCTTTTTCATATTCCCAAGCATTAAAAAACACTGTTTTGAAAACTTTTCCAGCTAGCCTGTTTTTGATATTTAGCATTACAGAAGTTTTTCCAGTCCCCCACCCACCATATAAAACTATCATAGGATTCTCTATTGCTGGAATAATTTTATTTTCAGTATTTTCATCTTTAAATTCTGAATAATAACTATCAATAAAACTTACTATTTGCTTAACTTTTTCATTTACCCCAAAATCATCATTGTTATCAAAATTTTCAATAGGTTTATTTGAATGAAGTTTCATTCTTCTCCTAATAATAAAATTATAAACTATATTATTTTTTTTTCTATTGCAATAATTTTACAATAATTATAGCGATAATGTAATTTCATCTTTTTTCAGATTATTATTACTAATAGAAAAATAAGTTGTAGTCATAAAAATACAATAAAAAGCTAAATTTTCCTAAATTTTTGACCCAAGGCAAAAATTTGCTCGTAAAAGCGACAAAGCTTTGAAGAGCCATAAATAAAATAAAATATCAATCTTAATTGGAATATATTGAAAAATTACTCTATTTATGTTAAATTTCACTCTTTATGTGTTATATAGGGGATAATATATGTGGATTTCATTAAATTGGTTGAGAAAACTGGCAGATTTTCCAGAAGTTAATATAAGAGAATTTTCAAATAGAGTTACAATGAGTATTGCAGAAGTTGAAGGATTTAAGCAAACTCACCCTCATTTAAGTCAGGTTTATAGTGCAAAAATACTTGAGATTGCAAAAATACCAGAAACCGACCATTTACAAGTTACTAAAATAGATACAGGTAAAGAAGTTTTACAGGTTGTTTGCGGTGCTCCAAATATCGAAGTTGGAGATATTATTCCACTTGCTAAAGTTGGTACAGTTTTGCCTCTTGAAGGAGATAAAACACTAAAAATAAAAAAAGGAAAACTAAAAGGTGTTGAAAGTTTTGGGATGCTTTGCTCTGCAAAAGAATTAAAATTATCAAATGACCATGGTGGAATCATGAAGCTTGATAAAGATACACCTCTTGATTTACCACTTTCTACAATACTTGAAACAAGCGATACTCTTCTTGAAATTGACAATAAATCAATTACTCACAGGCCAGACTTATGGGGCCACTTAGGTTTTGCAAGAGAGGTTGCTGCAGTATTAAATGGTAAACTTAAGCCAAATTATTACCACGATAAATTTACTAATGATTACAGTGCTAAAAAAGAAGAAGTTAAATTAAAAGTTGAAATACAAACTCCAGATGTATGTAGAAGATATAATGGAATAGTAATTAAAAACATTGAAATAAAAGATTCTCCTGAATGGATGCAAAGAGCATTAATTGACATGGGTTTAAATCCAATAAACAACATCGTTGATATGACTAATTTCGTAATGATGGAACTTGGCCAGCCTATGCACGCTTTTGACTTGAAAAAACTTGCAAGCCCTGAAATAATTGTTAGATATGCTAAAAATGGAGAAAAGATTAAAACTCTTGATGAGCAGGAGAAAACATTATTGGATACTCATTTAGTTATTGCAGATAAAGAAAAAGCTATTGCTATTGCAGGAGTAATGGGTGGAGATAATACAAAAATAGATGAAAACACAACTGAAATAGTATTAGAAAGTGCAAATTTTCATGCAGCTACAATTAGAAGAGCAGCAAATAAGTTAGGTATAAGAACTGATAGCTCAAATAGATTTGAAAAATCTCAAGACCCAGAAAATACAATTAATGCAATTGAATTAGCATATTATTTAATAAAAGAAACATCCCCAAATGCCTATATTGCCTCTGACTTAGCAGATAACTACCCTACTAAGCTAGATACTCTTTACATTGACTTTAAGTATTCAGATATTAGAAATAAATTAGGTTTATCACTTAACGAGTTAAGTGATAGTGATATAAAAAATATTCTTACTAATCTCTATTTTGAATTCACAGAACCAACTGATTCAACAGAAGATAATACAAATCTTCCATTTGATAATGAAAGCTCAGTTAAAATTAAAGTACCTTCATTTAGAGCAACAAAAGATGTATCAATTAAAGCTGATATAGTAGAAGAAATAGGTAGAATTTATGGCTATGACAATATAATTCCAAAACCATTTCTTTCAGAAGTAAAACCTCCTGTAATGAATCAGGAAAGACTCTTTGAAAGAAAATTAAAAAATCTGTTTGTAAATAAATATGATTTTAATGAAGTTTATAATTACTCATTTGTAAATGAAGATGATATAAAAGCTTTTAATGAAAACCCAAATGATTACTTAGGTTTAAGAAATTATCTTTCAACAGAATATACTAAAATAAGAAGAAATTTATATATTTCAGCATTAAAAACAGCAAAAGTAAATGCTAAAAACTTTTCTGAATTTAATTTCTTTGAAGTTGGTAGAGGATATCATTTAGAAGAAAAAACAAAAGACAATTTAGCAACAGAACACAGGTATTTACTTGCAGGTAAATATGTTCAAAACAGTGATGAATCAAAAGACGCTTTTTATGATTTTAAAGGAATTATCAACGACTTATTTAAAACATTGAATTTTAAGGGAGTTATGCCTTTTATTCCAAATAACAATAAATCATTTGCTCATCCTTACAGAGCATTAGAGTACAAAAGAGGAAGAGATATTTTTGCATCCATTGATGAATTTGACCCAAGATTTTTAAATAAAAATGGTGTAAATGGAAGGCTTGTTGTATTAAATATTGATTTAAATAAGCTTTATAAAGCTAAAAAATCTGTAATCAAGTTTAGTGATTTACAAAAATATCCATATACAAATTTTGAAATCACAATTATTGCAAATAAAAGAGATTTAATTAATGATATTTTTGAAATTGCTAAAAAAACAGCCCGAAAACTACTAAAAGATATTGAGCTTCTAACTATTTATGAAGGACACCCAATTGAAGAAGATAAAAAAGCTGTTTCTATAAAAATAACACTTGGTGATGATAATAGAACGCTAAAATCAAAAGAAATAGATAATACTTTAGATAATATTGTCGCAGCCCTTGATAAAAAAGGTTTTAAATTAAAGAATTAACTCACCCACCCTCTCTTAAAAGAGAGATTGAGAGACTTAAAGGAGAAATCATGAAAACGATTATTGCAATACTATTTACAATTTTAATACTTTCATCATGCACAAGTAATAAAACAGTAAAAAACCAAAAGGATTTAAACTTTTTAAAAGCTAAAACAGACTCAACATGGCTTTATACAGGCGAATTATTAAAAGAAAAAAAAGATATTACAGTTAAAATAACTCAAAATAATAATGGAATACTTACAGACAATAAATCACAAACTTATACCAAAGATAAAAATGGCTATAAAAACCAATACTACTACTGGATTAAATACCCTATAAAAAAAGGTGCTACATGGGTTAATAACAGTGATAAAGAAACTGCAATTGCAACCATTGAAGATGTAAATGCTTCTTTTAAATTTGGTGAAGATGAAATAAAGAACTGCCTGAAAGTATCTTATGTTAAAGGTCTTGAAAATGGTGGAAGAAATATCACAATTAGAGTTTTCTGCCCAGATTTATGGATGGTAAGTATGGAAACATACTATGAAGATTCAGAAGGTATTGCAACAAAGCAATCCAGTTTTGAATTAAAGAGTTTTGTTTACTAGAATCAAGCATTCCTTATTTTAGTTTTCTGCTATTAAACTTAACAATATTCCTCTTGTTTTCATTAAAAACAATACCTACTAAATAAATATCCTCATATTTACCAAGATATTTTTCATGATAGTTATTTTTTATCAAAGTCCCATTTATCATAAATATAAAGCCCTTTAAAAAGCTCTTTACCTCCCTTAAAAATCTCACTTAGTGTATCTAAAAATAAACTTTTACCAAAACGACGAGGACGAGATAAGAATACATATTTATTATTTTCTATTAAATTAAGTGCAATTTTGGTTTTATCAATATACAAATAATTTTCTTCTATTATTTCTCTTAGCGTATAAATTCCAATAGGTAATTTTTTAAGTTTTTTATCCATTTGACCTCCAAAACAAGGCTTATTGTATCATAATTGAAATACTTTGGCAAAAAGCAGATATATTTTCTCATAAAGAAAAACAGTAAAATAAACAACTAATCTCTAGCTATTTGACAATTTCAAACAGTACTATATAATACTCCTAGATTTTTTAGGATAGAAATGAATAAACAACTATTAAAAACACTTGATTTCGATAAAATAATCAACTATTTAGAGCAACATTTTAAATATTCTGTAACTAGTGAGCTGTATAGCTTATTTCTATTTGAATCAGATACAGAACTTAAAGATAATCTAAAAATTACAGAAGAGTTTTTTAAATATCCAATTAATAAAGATAAATTCTATTTTTTAAAGAAAACAGATATAAGAACCCACTTAAAATATATAGAAAAGAATTTACTTATAAATCCTGATGATTTTTTAGAAATAGCCTCAATGAGTGATGATTTCAGAAAGTTTTCAAAATATATAGAGAGCCTTAAAGATGGCGAATTTTCAATATTAAAAAAGAAAATTGATATTTTTTCAAGAGAAATTCCAGAAAGTGACAAAGAAATATATAAAATTATTGATAAAAACGGAGTTGTTAAATCAACCGCCTCAATGAAGTTACTTGAAATCAGAAAGAAAATTAAAAGCTATGAAGATAATATCAGAAATACTCTCAAAGAATATCTTTCAAGACGTGATTTGAATCAATATTTACAGGAAGATTTTTATACAATCAGAAAAGAAAGATTTGTTTTACCATTAAAATCAAGCTTTAAAGGCACAATTAAAGGAATTGTTCATGACAGGTCAAATACAGGTGAAACAGTATTTATAGAACCAACAGAAGTGCTTGAGAGCAATAATAAATTAATTATAGAAAAGAAAAAAGAAGAAGAAGAAATCAAGAGAATATTAAGAGAATTAGTTATGGTTTTAAAGCCATATATGCAAAATCTACTTGATTTAGTTGAAGTATATGTACAGGTTGATTTATTTTTTAGTAGATATAAATTTTCTCAATCTCTTGGAGCATGGCCAGTAATAATAAGCCCTTCATTTAATATTAACCTTATTAATGTATATAATCCATTGATGAAACTTGAAAACCCAAACCAAACCAAACCAATTAACATTAAAATGGATAATAACACCAAAACAATGATAATATCAGGCCCTAATGCAGGCGGTAAAACAGTTGCCTTAAAAACAGTAGGTATGATATATTTATTAATAAAATCAGCAATATTTCCTCCTCTTGACGAAGGTTCAGAATTTTTTATATCCAATAAATTATTTGCAATAATAGGAGATAATCAATCTATAGAAAAAGCTCAATCATCTTTTACCTCTCACTTAAAAGAACTTGACTACGCATATAAAAACTCAGGAAGAGATGATTTAATTTTAATTGATGAAATATTACAAAATACATCCCCTGAAACAGGAGCAGCACTATCAAAAGGATATCTTGATTCTGTAAGTAATAAAAATACCAGAACAATAGTTACAACTCACTATAATGAGTTAAAATATTATGCTCTTGAACAAGATAATTTTTTAAATGCCTCTGTTCAACTTGATAAACAAATGAAGCCAACATATAAACTATACTATAACCAAATCAGTGATTCTTTGCCTCTTGAAATAGCTAAAAATTTAAAGATAAGCCCTGAAATAATAGAAAACTCAAAGAAACATCTTGCAATAAAAGAAAACTCAGTAACAAAGCTCATTGATAAATTAAATAAAAAAATTGATTTTTATGAAGCAAAAAGTGAGAAACTTAAAGAAAGTGAAGAAAAATTTAAAAAATTTCAGGAAGAAGAGAGAAAGTTTAAACTTGAAAAATCAAAATTTATGCTCAAAAAAGAAAGAATGCTTAAAGAAGAGCTGGATTTAACAAGATTAAAAATGAAAGATTATTTAAAAGATATGAATAAAAAATCTAAAAAAGAGCAAGAGGATATATTAAAAAAACTAGATAAAAAAAGATTAAAAAAAGAACAAAATATTAAAAGCTTAAATGATAAAGTATCACTTCAGGATGAAGATAGCCTTTCTTTAAATGAAATATCTGTTGCACAAAAAGTATTTGTTAAATCTCTTTCAACTCATGGAACAATTATCAATATATCTAAAAAAAGAATTACTGTTCAAACAGATAATATGAAAATTACAACTAAAATAAACGATTTATCTCCTGCAAAATCAAAAAATGACTTAATGATTGATAAAATCAAAAAGAAAGTAAAAACTCAAAGCAATGAAGACAATAAAGTAATCACTGATGAAACAATGATTAGAACCAAAAAGAACACTCTTGATATTATTGGTAAAGACAGATATGCTAGTGAATCATTAATAGACCACTTTCTGGATAAACTCTATTATCAAAATAAACAATATGGCTATATTATTCATGGTCATGGAACTGGAATTTTAAAAAAACATGTAAGAGCATTTTTAAAAAAACATCCACTTATTCGCTCTTATACAAAGGCTTCAAATGATGATGGTGGAGATGCCGTAACAATTGCAATGCTTGATATTTAAAAATTTTAGGAGAAATTATGAAAACTAAAGATTTTATTGATTTACATGCTCATCCATCTTTAAAACTATACTATTTTCCCTATTTATTTAAAAATTTTAAAATAAAAACATTTTCAGGCCCTGTTTTTAATCCTCTTGGAATGAGAACCCGTTATTCAAATATTAACAAATCATCTCTTAAACTCATGATTAATGCTCATTATGTAATAGAAAAGAATTTTCTAAAAGAAGGATTTAAAAAACCTTTCTTAGGAGCATTATTTGCTCTTGCACCTTCGATTATTCATAAAATAATAAGTAAAGACCCTTATGAAAGCCTGCTTGAACAATTCGACTTACTTGAAAACTCTGTAAAAAAACTTAAAACAAAAGAAAATGAAAAATTACTCAAAATGGTATATTCATATTCCGAAATTGAAAACCTTAAAGAAAATGAAGTAGGAATAATTCATGCAATAGAAGGTGCTCATTCATTCGGAGAACCAAGAGCTCAGGAAACTAAAGAACAATTTTTTGAACTTACCAAAAACAGAGTGAAATATTTAAAAACCAGAGGCCTAGCAATGGTTGGAATTGCTCATTTCTGGGACAATATGTTCATGCCACAAACAGATGGAACTGAAATTATTGAAAAAAAGAAAAATAATAAAATTATAGGTAAAAGAAATGACTTCGCGTTTCAAATGAAAAGAGCAAACTGGAAATATGGAGATAAAAGTAAGTTATCAAAAGAATTTATAGAATTATTACTAAAAAATGATATTTTAGTTGATATAGTTCATACACAAGAACACGCAAGAAATGAAATATATAAAATCTGTAAAAAACATAATAAACCACTAGTTGTTTCCCATGTTGGATTAAAACATTTCTTTAATCATGAATATAATCTCTCAGATGAAGAATTATTAAATATACATGAATTAAAAGGAGTTATTGGATTAATATTTTCAAAAAGATGGCTTGTTGCTCCAGAAAACAGGAAAACCCATAAGGGTGGTATTGAAGATTTAATTGAAAATATAAAATATATAAAAAAACTTACAAAAGATGTTTCAATTATAAGCATTGGAACAGATTTTGATGGCTTCACTACCCCGTTTACAGATTGTTACACCTATGCACAAACAGATAATTTAATAAAAAGATTAAAAGAAGAATTTACTCAAAAAGAAGTTGAAAATATTTTACACAATAATATATTAAGAGTACTAAAAGCAGGCTGGAAATAAAATCATAAAATAAATTATTTAAAATTTAACAAAAGACTTGACATTAAATCAATCAATAAATATAGTAAGCCACTTTATTGTAAAGGATTAAAATGAAAAATAAAAAATTACATATAATAACTTTTGGCTGTCAAATGAATGTTTATGACAGTGATAAAATAGCAATGATGCTCAAAGATTTAAACTACTCTCTTACTGATAATCCAGCCGATGCAGACATGATATTATTAAATACATGTTCTGTAAGAGAAGGGCCAGAAAACAAAGTTGTATCACAATTAGGAAGATTTAAAAAACTAAAAGAAGAAAACCCTGAACTAATACTTGGTGTTGGTGGCTGTGTTGCTCAACAAAGAGGAGAAGAGCTTTTAAAACAAGTAAAATACCTTGATATAGTTTTTGGAACAGATACCCTTCCTGCTTTACCAAATATGGTTACAACATATCAGCAAACAGGAAAAAGAATTGCACAAACAGAAATACAAATGAGTGAAATATATAAATTTGTTGAAGTTACTCCTGATTATCAAACAAATAATGTTTCTGATTTTGTTAAAATTATGAAAGGCTGTAATAAAAGATGCTCTTACTGTATAGTTCCTTTTACCAGAGGAAGTGAAGTTTCAAAACCATCACAAAAGGTTATTGAAGAATGTAAAATACTTGCAAAAAATGGAGTGAAAGAAATTACTCTTTTAGGACAAACAGTTAACTCTTATGGGAGAGACAGAAAAAACGAATTATCATTTGCTATGCTTCTTGAAGAAATAAATAAAATTGAAGGAGTTGAAAGGATCAGATTTACATCTCCTCACCCAAAATATTTTACAAAAGATTTAATGGATGCAATTTATAATCTAGATAAAGTTATGGAACATATTCACATGCCTATACAATCAGGTTCAAATAAAGTATTAAAAGAAATGAGACGCCAGTATAAAGCAGAGGATTTTTTAGAACAAATCCAATACATGAGAAGCTTAATGCCTCAACTTGAAGTTACAACTGATATAATTGTAGGATATCCAACTGAAACAGAAGAAGATTTTAATTTAACGCTTGAATTTTTAAAAACTATACAATTTGACAATGCTTTTTCTTTTGCCTACTCTCCTCGTCCGATGACTGAATCATTTAATTTAAAAGAAGATTTATCCCTTAATGATAAAAAAGAACGATTAAATAAACTAATGGATTTACAAAAGGAAATATCTATCCAAAAATCTAAAAATCTTATTGGAACAATACAAGAGGTACTTCTTGATAATGATAGTGATGGCAGAAACAATAATCAGTACTCTGGAAGAACAAGAGGAAATAGAAAAGTTTATATTGATGATGTTAAAAATAAAAAGATTGGTGATATTTTTAAGGTAAAAATTACCGAAGGATATATTTATACTGTAAAAGGTGTAATTATAGATTAATTTAGTATTTTAAGGGGGCTTATGGAAATACTTAAAGATAATTATACAAAAGTTTTTATCGAAAAATTAATAGATAATAATAATCAAATGAATACTGCAATAATTTTATTAAAAGAAGAAAAAACAAACTTTATTTTCCCTGTTGGTCTTGAAAACTCATTTTTTGAGTACTTAAAAAATATACATGATGACAAAAATCACGAGGAAAGACTTCTTTGTGATATCGTATATGAACTTGACAAACCATCCTCTATTTTTATTGAATTAAAATCATATAAACTAAATAGTTTTTATATAAATAAAAAAGAAGAAAAGGTTAATCTTAATCTTATTGAAATACTGTCTTTTGCAATAAGATATTCAATTGATATATTTGTAGATAATAAGTTAATACACCCAGAAAGAAAAGATGATTATTTTATAAATGCAGATTTGGTAAACCAGAGAAAAGTTGATTTATATCGTCTTGATAAAATACAATCCGAACACTTCAAACATTAGTTACATCATTCCACGGCCACCAGAGCCAATAATCATGTGAAATAGAATTAGAGCAACAGCAGGAACAGCAATCATAATTCCAACAAATACAGGTTTCTTTTCTTCAGAAACATTAAAATCACTAGTGAACCCCATAAATAATACATATCCAGCTGCACCAGCACCAAGTAATGGAGCTAAGTATCCAGAAAGATTACCTAAAGAATCAATAAATGTTAAAAGCCAGTAAACTGAATTACCAATAAAAAAAGCAGAAAATGAAAGTACTGCAACTCTGTTAAATTCCTGTTCGGTGCCTTCAAATCCCATAGAATCCTTTAAAAGCCAAAGTAATTTAGAAAGTCCCCATGTTATTAGCATATAGTAAAACATTATTGCACCTGCAAAAATAAGCCACATACTAATAATAGTTTTAAAACTAACATATTCACTTGCACCAATAATCATTGCAATAAGCATTGCAATTGGAACAAATGCCATTGATAAAAATATTTGTGGAACAGCAATTGACTGATAGTTTTCTGAACTTCCCATATCTTTTAAAGCATTTTTAGGTGATATCACCATATTTTTTACTTGTAAAAAGAAATCTTTTACTGAAATTTTTTGTAATTCTTCCATTTATAACCTCTAAAAAATCTATTCAGCATAGTATATCATCATTTTATTTTTGTCAAGAATAACAAATTAATATCAAAAAATAATTGCATATAATTTCATTTAGATGTATAAATAAATTTTTTATGGGAGAAATATGTATAAAATAATAATAATATTAACATTACTCATATCATCAGTACTCATTACTTCATGTGGAGATGATAATTCTGCTAAAGAATGTAATCCTGATTGTAATAGCTGGGAAACATGCGATAATGGCAAATGTAAAATAACAGAAAAGGGTGCCTGTAATACAGCTATGGACTGTATAAACGAAGGTGACCTCTGTAAAGATAATAAATGTATAAATCCCCCTTCATGTGAATCATGGGAATACTATGATAGTGACTCAAATACCTGTAAGTTAACTTATGGAAGGTGTTTAAGTAATAATGATTGTATTGAAGGTGAATACTGTGATTACCAAAAAAACTGTACCAACTATCCTGTTGTAAACTGGTCAACAAACTGCCCTTCATATTTAAGTGCAAATGCGGAATGTGCAACAGTAAAACTTCCATTAGACTACAATTCAGATGAAAATAAAACAGTTGATGTATTTATTTTCAGACATAAAGCAATTTCAGGAAATTCAAAAGGACAGGTTTGGTTTTTACAAGGTGGTCCTGGTGGAAGTGGTTCTGTATTTTCAAAATATGTTTTTGATAAATATACACAAAAATATCCTGATTATGATTTTTATTCACTTGACCACAGAGGAGTTGCAAATTCATCAAGATTAACTTGTTCTCAAGAAGATAATATTACAGATCCTTACTCATTTAGAGCATGTACAGAAGAACTGGATACTAAAATGGGTGATGATATTCAAAGATATTCAACAACTAATGCAGCAAAAGATGTTGGTTTTTTAATGGAAATGCTTAAAGAATCAAATAAAAAAAGATTTTTATACGGTGTATCTTATGGGACATACTGGGCAGAAAGATATTTAACAATATATCCGAATCAGGCAGATGGTGTAATTCTTGACTCAATATGTACTCTAAAGCATTGTTATTTTGATGATTACAGTAAATGGACAGATGTTGTAGGGCGTCAATTTATGGATGTATGTAGAGATGATAGCACTTGTAAAGCTAAAATGGATACTATAAATCCAGAAGAGCAAACAACTCAGGAAGCAATGATGAGTGTTTTAAATAAGATGGATGTAACACCATGTAATTTTGGTTATGGTCCATTCCCAAAAGCTGATACTCAAGCTCTTCTAACAACAATGCTAATGGATTTCTATGCAAGAATAATGATTCCACCAGTTCTTTACAGGTTAAACAGATGTAATGCAAGTGATAAAACAGCATTAAAAAACATGGTAGATAACCTATATGGAATGCATGGTAAAAAACTAGATGGTTTCTTTGTAACAGAAGATGAAATGAAATCAAATTCTGTTTTATATTACAACATAGTATTTGGTGAGCTGTGGTTTGGTAGAACAGAAGAAGAAATTACAGAAGTATTTGATAACTCATTATTTAATACAGGAGATGGCCTTGATATGTACAGAATGAAAAACAGTGGTCATTGGAATGAATATAAAGATGAAGGTTATTTAAATAAATTACCAGAAACAGAAATACCGGTTTTAATGCTTAATGGAACATTAGACCCTCAAACAGCTCTTGAAATAGCTACTCCAAGTAAAGAATTCTTAAATAAAGAACATCAATACTTTCTTACATTCCCTCAAACCCCTCATGGTGTTTCATCATCATCATATACAAATGAAATGATTCAAAATTATGGACAAGGAACAAGTTGTGGAGAAAAAATTATCTTTGAATTTATTGATAATCCAACTACAGAGCCAAATACATCATGTTATAATGATATGTATCAAATATCATGGACAGGAGGCTTAATTAATGGCTTAGGACAAATGTTTTTTCGTACATCTGATGTTTGGGGTGACAGTTCAAAAAAAGGAAGCTCAAAATATCCAGTAAAACTTGCAAAATCAGTTAATGAATCACTTGAAAGAACATATATGGAGTATTTAAAATATCCTGAATTAATTAAATTTATAAAAAGATTCAAATAATTATAACTCATCAACCAGCAAGCTGTTTTCTTCGTATTTTTTATAAAATTATAAAAAATTAATACTTAATCTAATAAAAAGTTCTAATAATTAGCTATTTATTGACATCTATTAATAATATCATTAAAATTAAACTATAACTATTAGGAGAATGCTATGAGAACAATTAAAAGCGTATTAAATTCAAAAGATAATAAAATTATCTCTGTTTCGAGTGGAGAATCTGTATATAATGCAGTAAAACTGATGTCTGAAAATAAAATAAGTTCTTTATTGGTTTTAGAAGATGAAAAATTACTTGGTATAATAACAGAAAGAGATTATACCTAGAAGATAATTCTACAAGAAAAATCCTCAAAAGAAACAAAAGTATCAGAAATTATGACATCAGAAAATATCCTTTATGCTGAACCATCAGAAACAGTAGAAGAATGTATGGCGGTAATGACAGAAAAAAGAGTTCGTCACCTACCTGTTTTGGAAAACAATAAATTAATAGGTTTAGTATCAATTGGAGACTTAGTAAAATCATTAATAGAGCATCAAAAATTTGTAATTAAGCAACTTGAACACTATATGCACAATTAAATAATAAATAATCCTAATAAATACACCTACTACTCATTAACAAAACTACTTATTATTGATAATTTTTATTACATCTCTTGAAATATCAGATAAAAAATGCTAATAATAATTTACTCATTTTTGGAGTTTTCATGTATAGGAAAATGTTTAAATCAAAAATACACAGAGCTGTGGTTACTGATGCAGACCTTAACTACGAAGGTAGCGTTACAATAGATGAAACCCTATTAAAAGCTGCTGATTTATTGCCTTATGAAAAAGTTGCAATATGGAATGTAACAACAGGCTCAAGAATAGAAACATATACTCTCTTAGGCCCAGCAAATACAGGAACAATCTGTATAAACGGAGCTGCTGCACATAAGTTTAACAAGGGTGATTTAGTTATAATTGCATCTTTTGCATCTTTTAATGAAAAAGAATTGCAAAATTATAAGCCAACAGTTATTTTTGTAGATGAAAATAATAAAATAAAAGAGCAAAGAGAAGAAAAGTTACCCATTTAGGAGGCAATATGAAAATTATTCTGTTAACAATGTTGATTATGCTATTCATGGTATCATGTACTAAAAAAGAAGCAACAAATAGTAAAAGCAATACAATAAATTCAGTAAATAAAAAAACTGATACTAAAAAAATCAAAAAAGAAGTTAAAAAAACTGAAAAAACCGAAAAGAAAGCTCATAAACTAGATACAAAATCAATAAAAGATGAATTTTATGAAGTTAACTTTAATTTTAAAGATGAATTAAATTCTGCTGATGAGTTTTTATTTTCAATAAATGCAATACCTAAAAAAGGTAGACATATCAATACGGGATTTCCTGTTAATTTGACAATTGAAGATGGTTGTTTTAAATTCAATCAAAAAAAATATAAAAATAAAGATGCTAAAACACTTGATGAAAAGTCTCTTGTATTTGAGTTAAAATCTAAATGTGAAAAAACAGGTAAACAAGAATTAAAAGGTAATTTAAAATTTGGATATTGTACAGAAGAAATGTGTTATACTTACAATTCTCCATTCAAATTTTATATTAATATAAAATAGAAATAAATCCGAATGAATATTGTTATAGAATATAAGTCTATACAATTAGTTAATTTTTTTTGGAGAACTTTATGTTAAAATTAGTACTAATATTCTTAATTGCAACTTCATCGCTTTTTGCTCACGAAATATTTAAAAAAGATGCAGAACAGTTTAAGGCAACAATTAATTTTGAGAACAAAAAAGAAGGTGCAAAAATCACTTTAAAGGCTATTCCTAAAAAAGGATGGCATATAAATGATGGTTTTCCAGTATCCTTTAAACCAAAAGAAACATGCTTAAAATTTGATAAAAAGAAATATAAGAAAAAGGATACAAAAACATTAAAAGAAACTGAATTATTATTTGAAATACCTACAAAATGTAGTAATAAAGGTAAAGAAGAGCTTGATGCAACTATTGTATTAGGTGTTTGTACAGATAAAATATGTAAAAGAGTTCAGTTTAAAGTAAATGCCTCTCTAGAAAGCCCTATAAACAAAAAAGCTCAAATAAAAAAACAACCTAAAAAAACTGATATAAAAAAGTAGTTATATGAGTAGAAATTTACCCAAAAAATATGACCAGCTTGATGCTTACATAAGAGAAATAAACAAATACAGTCTTCTTACTAAAGAAGAAGAATACGAACTAGCTAAAAAACTTGATGATTACAATGACCCGGAAGCGGCAGCTAAATTAATTAATGCAAATTTAAGATTTGTGGTAAAAATTGCTTATCAATATAAAAATTACGGCTTTAAACTAACGGATTTAATACAGGAAGGAAATTACGGTCTTATAATGGCTGTGAAAAAATTTGATAAAGAAAAGGGATTTAGATTAATTACCTATGCAGTATGGTGGATTAAAGCTTATATTAAAAACTATATTATAAATAACTGGTCTTTAATAAAAGTAGGAACAACACAAGCCCAGAAAAGGCTCTTTTTTAAGCTAAAAGAAGAAATGAGAAAAAATGATATTATGCTTTTATCAACTAAAAATGTAAAACAACTTGCGGAAAATTTTAATGTAAAAAACAATGAAATTGTAAATATGAACAAAAGATTGTCAGCAAAAGATTTTCAGTTAGATGCTAAAATTTCCTATGATGGTGAAAATTCACACATGGACATGCTTTCTGATGATAAAATTATTGATATCGAAGAAAAAACAATCATAAAGGAGCAAGCTGAGCTTGTTGGCTTAAAAATAAAAGAAGCTTATGAATATTTATCTGATATTGAAAAAATTATATATGACGAAAGATTAATTGCAGAATACCCTAAAACACTGCAGGAATTAGGTGAAAAGCTTAATTTATCAAGAGAGAGAATAAGGCAGATAGAAGTAAAAACAAAGAAAAAAATAAAAAAATATCTTGAAAATGAATGTGATTATGATATAGAAGTATAAAATACAAGGTTTTTGTATTTGTATTTTAATTTTTAAGGAGAAAAAATGAAAGAAATTACAGCAAAAGTAAAAATGGAAACAACAAAAGGTGATATGATTATTGGACTTTTTGGAAAAGATACTCCAGTAACAGTAGAAAACTTTCTATCTTATGTAGAAGAGGGTTTTTATGATGGTCTTGTTTTTCATAGAGTTATACCAGGTTTTGTTATTCAGGGTGGTGGTTTTGCTCCTAAAATGGAGAAAAAAGATACTAAAGCTCCAATTAAACTGGAAATTGCAGATGGTTTAAAGCACGAAAAAGGTGTTTTATCTATGGCAAGAACAAATGTAAGAGACAGTGGTACAAGTCAGTTTTTCGTATGTCTTGAAGAGGTTCCATCTTTAGATAATCAATATGCAGTTTTTGGTGAGTTATTAGAAGGGCTTGATACTCTTGAAGAAATTGGTGCAACCCCAACAACAACTGTTGGATATTTTGCAGATGTTCCAAAAGAAGATATTATTATTACTAAAGCAGTTATAATAGAATAATTTCAAACATTTCAAACACCTATTTAACGATGTTCAATAAACGGTGTTTTCCATGCAAAATTTAACCAAATTCGTTTAAATTTTATTTATAAAGGTAGAATATGAAAAAACTAATATTAATTATCTCCATTTTAATGACTTTTACCCTCTTTACCACAGCTTGCGAGAAAGTAAAAGACACTCCGGTAAAAAAAGAAGTAAAAGGTCCTAAAATAACAGCAAAAGTATTATTAAAAACAAATAAAGGCGAGATGCTCATTGGACTTTATGGAGAAGATGCTCCAAATACAGTAAAAAACTTTTTATCCTATGTAAGAGAGGGATTTTACAACGGCCTAATCTTCCATAGGGTTATACCTAAATTCGTTATTCAGGGAGGTGGTTTTGCTCCTAAAATGATAAGAAAACAGCCTAAAGCTCCAATTAAACTTGAAATAGCTAAAGATTTGAAGCATAAAAAAGGTATTTTATCAATGGCAAGAACCAATAATCCTGACAGTGCAACAACTCAGTTTTTTATCTGTCTTGGCGATGTTCCTTCACTTGATAATAAATATGCTGTTTTTGGTAAATTAATTGAAGGAATAAATGTTCTTGATAAAATATCCAAAACCCAAACCACTAGTTTTGGCCCATACAGAAATGTTCCTAAAGAAGATATAGTAATTATTAGTGCTACGATTATTAAATAGTTATCCTAAGTAAAAAATTAATTTCCATCCCAACCAGCTAATCTAGCAAGTATCCACCACATTGCATATGCCTTTCTATTTGCAGTAATATGTTGAGTATTATGAGCGGCAAATTCTACATCTCCACCAGGTGCATGCCTGGCTTCATACCAGTCTTCTCCAAGTGTATGAGTATCCTGCCAATCCTGATAAAAGTTACTACCATCAGGATAACTTGCTGATTGACCATTATCTCCAGCATCTTCATAATATGTATCATCCATTGCATGTGTATCAATAGAATAATAATCAAGACAATAAAGTTGGTGACGATTACAGTACTCAGTAATTCTACGAGCCTGAGGCATTGCGGTTAAACCTTCACCAATATTATCATTAGCATTAGCATGACCTGTCATTAATATAAAATGAACAGGCTTAACTCTTTGTCCTGCTCCTGTTCCAATTTTTGAACCACCTTCACCATACTCTGAAACAAGAGTTGTAATTCCAGGAAGATACACTCCCTCAACATCATGATTTGCAATATTACACCAAGACCACATTATAACATTATAGTTTGCATTTTCAGGAGCATCAAGAAACTGTCTGGTCGCTCCAATAAATAAAGTTTCATCACTAGTACTTAAATCATCAGCATCGCCACCCAAACCATCATCATAAGCATCCATAGTTGTATTTGAAAGGTATGAATCATTAAAATTTAATTTTCCTACCTGAGGAATACCATCACCTGTAATAGCAAAAAGTTCACTATCATGAAAACCATTAGAATTTTTATAATCAACTAAACCAAACATTCCTCTTGAAACATGTGTACCATGTGATGTATGTTGATATGCTACCTGAAAATTTTCTCTTGCATAATTTATATATTCTTCTGGTATTGCTCTTAAAACCTCTTCCTTTGCCCTTAAGTGCCCTCCAATAAAACCACCTAGATTCTCTACTGCTCTACATACACCACTATTATTTAGAGTATAGTTAAGCATACAAATACATTCTCCACTTGTTTTATCACATACAGAATTAGCATCATTGGTTGTGCAAGTTGAATTTGCACATAAATCTTCTTTAGTTGATTCATCACAAGAAGTAAAAATACCTCCTATAATCATGAAAACCAGTAAAAACCAAAAGTTTCTCATAACTACCTCATATTAAAATTTACATATATTATAACATATATTTAATTTTTAATTAAATTTTTACTCAAAAGTACTTGAGTTATTGCAGTTTTTTTAGTTACATAGATAAATATCAATAATTCTATCTTTTAGATTTATACCATGACAGATTAAAGTTATATTGAATATTTCAAAATAAAAACCGACTAAAGAATATTAAGATGTTACTTTTCAGGAGAAAACTATGAGTAAAACAATCATTTTATTGACATTTTTTATCTTTTTACCAATAAGTTTATTTGCGGTTCTTCCACCTCAGATACTAAAAAAACAATCTATGAACGCCAATGAAGTAATAAAGATAAAAGTTATAAAAGTTAATTATAAAAAACTTGATAATTTAAGATATTCTATTACAGCAGAAGCGAAAGTGATTGAAGTTAAAAAATCAAAATCAAATCTAAAAAAAGGCGATATTATAACTATCAGTTATACCCGTAAGGAATTAAAGAAAGGTATGGCAGGCCCCAAACCAAATCCATTTTTATCAAAAAATGAAACAACAGGAGCTTTCTTATACAAATCAAAGGATAAGAATTATAGTTTATCTGCAAAATCTGCAAGTTTTAATGATAATTATTATAAAAACTATGTTGAAACTAAGGTTAAATTAAAGAGTAAAGATAAAAAGGTTAAAAGAAATAAATAATTCAAATCAATAAAAAAAAAGGCGAACAATTGTTCGCCTTTTAATATTAAAAATAAAACTTAGGGTTTATTTTTCAGTATAAAACTGCGGTCACTGAGCGTAGTCGAAGTGTTAGCAGTTTGAAACGCCCCTTAGTCTCTTTTCTTCCACTCTTTTTTCTTATAAGGTTTTTTCTCATAAGGCTTTTTCTTTTCTTCGTGCTCGTGGTCAAAAGTACCATCTGCTCTTGGAATTAAAGCTTTCATTGATAATGAGATTTTACCACCTCTTTCATCAACTCTCTTAACTTTTACCTTAATAACATCACCAACTTTCATGAATTCGTTGATATCTTTAACATGCTCATGAGCAACTTCAGAAATATGAAGTAAACCTACTTTCTTAGGTAAAACTTCAACTAAAGCACCAAAATCTTTTAGTTCAGTAACTTTACCTTCATAAGTAGCACCAACTTCAACATCAATAATTGACATTTCAATAAGATATTTTGCTCTATCCATTGCATCTTGGTCTGATGTATAAACCGTTACAAATCCAGCTTCGTCATCAATATTAACTTCAACACCTGTTTCATCAGTAATTGCTCTAATATTTTTTCCACCAGGCCCAATTAAAACACCAACTTTTTTAGAAGGAATAGGAATTTGAAGAGTTTTTGGAGCATATTTTGACATTTCATCACTTACTGTAGTGATTTCCTTAGCCATTTCACCTAAAATATGTAATCTACCTACTTTTGCCTGGTCTAATGCTTTAGACATAACTTCTTCTGGTAAACCTTCAATTTTAATATCCATTTGAAGAGCAGTAATACCATCTGCTGTACCAATAACTTTAAAGTCCATATCACCTAAATGGTCTTCATCACCAAGAATATCAGTTAAAATATGAAAACCCTCACCTTCTTTAATTAATCCCATTGCAATTCCTGCAACTGGTTTTTTAATAGGTACACCAGCATTCATAAGTGCCATAGAAGAGCCACAAACTGTTGCCATAGAGGACGAACCATTTGACTCTAATATTTCAGATACAATTCTGATTGTATAAGGAAACTCTTCTTCACTAGGTAAAACCTGCTTAACTCCTCTAAGAGCTAAATTTCCATGTCCAATTTCTCTACGGCCAGGACCTCTTAGAAATCTTGCTTCACCAACTGAAAATGGAGGAAAGTTATAATGTAACATAAACTTGAAATAAAATTCACCATCAATAGTTTCTTCTCTTTTTGCATCTCTAACAGAACCTAAAGTAACTGAAACTAATGCCTGAGTTTCACCACGAGTAAATAAACTAGTACCATGAACTCTTGGTAATAAACCAGTTTCACAAGCAATAGGTCTTACTGTTGTTAAATCTCTTCCATCAATTCTAAGATTATCATTAGCAATTCTACCTCTGATTAATTCTCTTTTAACATTACCAACACCAATACCAACTTCATCAGAAAAGTTATCTTCAGGATATTTTTCTGCGAAAAATGCTTTTGCATCTTTTTTGATAACATCATAAGTATCATATCTTTCCATTTTATCTTTTATTAAAGTTGCAGAAATTAAAACTTCTTTAACATGAGCTTCCACTTCTTTAATTACTTCTTCGTTATATTCAGGAACAATAAATTCTTCCATTTTTTCAACTTTAAGTTCTTCCATCATATCTAATTGAAGCTGACATGCAGGCTTTAGTGCTTCCTGAGCAAATCTTAAAGCACCAACAATAATTTCTTCACTTACTTCTTTTGCTTCACCTTCAACCATAACAATGGCATCCATAGTTGCAGCAACTGAAATATCAATTTCAGAAACTTCAAATTCTGCTAAAGTTGGATTAAGAACATATTTGCCATCAATATAACCAATTTTAGCACCTGCAATTGGACCCATAAAAGGTATTTTAGAAACACTAAGAGCAGCTGATGCTCCTATCATTGCTAAAGATTCATAAACATTTTCTTCTCCAACTGATAATATAGTAATGATAATATGAGTATCATAAGTATATCCTTCTGGAAATAAAGGTCTAAGTGGTCTGTCTGTTAATCTTGCTATTAAAAGGTCACTCTCTGGTGGTCTGCTTTCTCTTTTTAAATATCCTCCTGGGATTTTACCAACAGCATACATTTTTGATTGAACATCTACTGTTAAAGGCATAAAATCACCAAGTTTTGGCTCTTTACCTGTTGCAACTGTTACTAATAAAACAGTGTCACCTTGACTGATAACAACTGAACCCGCTGCTTGCTTTGCAAGCTTTCCTGTTTCAATGGATAGTTTTTCTTTTCCAAACCCCATTTCTTTTTTTAAATACATAATTTTCCTCTATAAAACGACGGCTTATTATACTACTAATGATTATATAAGTCAACAAATACTCAATCCATAAGGTTTAATAACTCTGTTTAACTCATCTTTTCCTTGAAAATATGATAAAAGTACTCCGAAATTTGTAAAACTTACCCCCGATTCAACTAAATCTTCAATTCTTGATTTTACAACCTGACTATCAAGCATACAACCACCACAATGTATAATTAACTTATATTCTTTAAGCTTTTCATACTCTGCAAATACTCGTCCAAAGTAATGTTCAATTTTAATATTCCCTTTTCCGAAAAGCTCATCTATTTTATTTGGAATTTGTATTGTTCCGATATCTTCTGCTTTTCTATCATGATTGCATCCTTCTGCAATCATAATTTTATCTCCTTTTTTTAAATTTTCAAAAGCTTTAATTCCATCAACAAATAGTTTTAAATTACCATTACTTAAAAAATTAATCATAACAATTGAAAATGTTGTTATATTAACATCAAGATATTTAGTCCACTTTGCAATTACATCCATAGCCTGACTATCAGTAATAAGAAGTTGTAATTTATTATCTCTTTTTAGAAATCTAATATATTCCATAAACTTCATTCGTTCTTTTTCCTGAATTTCAATAATTTGACTTCTTGCCTTTATTAAATCCATTCGATATGCAAAAGTAGGAATAAAATTTCTTACTAAATGTTCTTCAATCATCATTTGAGGCCTTAAAAATCTACCTTTTGGGGTTTCATCATCCATAGGAATATTTAAAAATACAATTTTATTTTCTTCAAGAGGAGGAAGTAATTCGGTATTTTGTATTTTTATTTTGGAGTTTTTAATAATAAAACCTATCAACTCTTTATAGTTTTCTTTTTTAAAGAGATTTATTCTTATTGATGAAATCTGTTTATATTCTTCAAGTTGAAAATTATTTTTTTCAGTATTCTCAAATTCATTATAAATAATAAAAATTTCTTTTTTCCTTTTTTGTGCTAATTCTATTATTTCTTTTTCTGAATTATAATCTCCATTTGAATATGATTTGTTACACTCATTAATAACTAGTAATACAATATCACATCTTTTTAGCGTATCAAGCGATTTTTCCTTTTTTTTGACTCCAAGTTCACCCTTTTCATCAATACCTGCAGTATCAAATATTTTTACAGGTGAAAAATCATGAATTTCCATTACGGTTGTTTTAACATCTGTTGTTGTTCCTGGTTTTGAATCAATAATTGAAAAATTCTGTTGTGTAATTAAATTCATAAGAGTTGATTTCCCCGAATTTACTCTTCCAAATATTCCTATATTTACTCTTTTCATATTTTTACCCTAAAACCATAATTATCTGAAATAACCCTTTTAATTGATTTAATATCCTTTTCAATATTATCTGTTGTATTTTTAGACTTATCCGGATACAACTCATAATTCATTTTATATTTTAATGGAGTAATATTTGGCATAATAACATTAGCTCCTACTTTTAACATTGATAAATAAGGTGATTCTTTAAATTTATCTTTACCAAGAGTAGAAAATGCAGTAGTAACAGGTAAATTAGCTGTTTTAGTTATAATTCTTGTAATTGCTACAACTTTTTTAACTAAATCAAGCGAGGTAATATCACTTTTTGCTAAAACCGTATCTGGGTGAGGAATAAAAGGGCTAATTCCAATCATATCATAGTCCATTTTTCTAAAAAACATAATATCATTAGCAATTGACTCAAGGGTTTGTAAGGGTAATCCAATCATTATTCCAGAACCAACTTCATAATTTAAACTTTTTAAATTATTCTGACAAGTAATTCTTTGCTCAAAACTCATTCTAGGATTTAATGTTCCATATAAATTTACATCTGATGTTTCATGTTTTAATAAATACCTGCGAGCTCCAGCAAGCCTATACTTTTCTAATTGTTCATAAGATTTTTCACCAATGGAAAGAGTAACAACAAAACCTTTTTTTGTAATTTCTTTGACAATTTCACAAATCATATTATCAGTATAATAATTATCTTCTCCTGATTGAAGTACAATGGTTTTATATTTTGAATTAACAGCTGTTTCAATAATTTCATTTTTTTCCATTCTGTATCTTTTAATTTTGGAGTTTTGACTCTGAATACCACAATATAAGCACTGCCTTTTACAGTAATTTGAAAACTCAATTATTCCTCTTAAATGAATTTCATTACCAATATATTTTTCTCTGATTTCATTTGATTTCTTAAAAAGCAACGAGCAATCATCTGACTCTAACAAAAAGTGTATTTCATCTTTAATTAATATGTCATTTTCAAAATTATTAAATATTTCATCATACATAAACATCCCTTTTACCACTTTGAATATCATCTAATGCAATTTTAATTTCTTCTCTAATTTTTTCTTTTTTTATTTCAGTTTTCATCATATTTTTAATTAAATCATATCCCTTTTTTCTTAAATTACTATCTGCAAAATCTTCAAGATATTCTGAAAATGAAAAAATTGCATTTGGATAACAATGAGCCTTTATCGCTCCAGGCTTGGCCAAATCCATAAAATCTGCCCCCACTCTACCCAGACGATAACAACCAGTACAAAAACTAGGAACAAAACCAAAATCAACAATATCTTCAATAACTTCATGTAAAGAACGATGGTCTCCAAGCGAAAACTGCTCATTTGACTGATTTTCTTCGCTATAACCACCAGGATTAGACCTTGAACCTGCTGAAATTTGTGAAATACCTAAATTTAAAGCTTCTTTTCTTGTTTCTGCAGTTTCTCTTGTTGATAAAATTATACCAGTATAAGGAATAGTTAGCCTTAAAATTGCAATAATTTTCTTGAAATCAATATCAGACAAAGGATAAGGTGGATTTGAAGCAACATCAGAACCAGTTGCCGGTTCTAGTCTTGGGACAGAAATAGTATGTGGACCAAATCCAAATCTATTTTCTAAATGCTTAATATGCTGAAATAAAGCAAGCATTTCATATTTATAATCATATAACCCAAATAATACTCCAATTCCGACATCATCTATTCCAGCCTCCATTGCTCTATCCATTGCTTCTAAATGATAATTATAATCAGCTTTTGAGCCCTTTTGGTGCATATACTCATAAGTTTCTTTATGATAAGTTTCCTGAAATAACTGATAAGTACCAATATTTGCTTTTTTCAATTTTTTATAGTCTTCAACATCAAGAGCAGCAATATTTACATTGACTCTTCTGATATTTCCTTTTTTATTTTTAACAGAATATATAGCTTTTAAGGCATCAAGAGTATAAGGTAGAGCTTTTTTTCCAAGTCCTTCACCAGAAACAAGCAAAACTCTTTTATGGCCTTGTTTAATTAAGGCTTCTGCTTCCTTTTTAATTTGCTCCATATTTAAAGTATTTCTTTTTATTGTTTTATTACTTTTTCTAAATGCACAATACAAACACTCATTATTACAAACATTTGAAACA
>Ga0256827_10000358_pt1 | contig 27738 bp, 26 predicted proteins | sample CV84metaG_FD_185977 | JGI IMG/M metagenome (GOLD analysis project Ga0256827, IMG submission 185977) | Hydrothermal vent microbial communities from East Pacific Rise, Pacific Ocean - CV84 | ecosystem: Environmental > Aquatic > Marine > Hydrothermal vents | place: Pacific Ocean: East Pacific Rise...
TTATACAAATTGTATTATATGGTGCGTTGGCAAACGCACCCTACAGTCTTGGTTTTTACTTTTATTTATGAAAAAAGGAAAAATTATGTCGAAAAATTATATCGTAGGATTCCCTCGTATTGGGGAGCAAAGAGAATTAAAAAAAGTATTGGAGCTCTTTTGGGCTAAAAAAACAGATTTTTCTGAAGTTGAAAAAGTTGCATCCGAACTAAAGAAAAGACACTGGAACTATCAAAACGATGCAGGGATAGACTATATCTCATCCAATGACTTTTCTCTCTATGACAATATGCTTGATACTGCTGTACTACTGGGTGCAATACCAGAGCGTTTTAGAGGGCTGGAGGATGAAGTACTTTACTTCTCTATGGCTCGTGGAAATAAAGATGCTGTAGCAATGGAGATGACAAAGTGGTTTAATACCAATTATCACTACATTGTACCAGAGCTTTCACTAGAAGATAGCTATGCACTCAATGCTACGAAGATTTTAGAGGAATACAAAGAGGCAAAAGCTCTCGGTATCACTACGAAGATAAACCTCATAGGGCCTATCACATTCTTAGGTCTTTCAAAACGAATAGATAGAGGCGATACCTATGAACTCTTTGGAAAGATACTCCCTATTTACGAGGAACTCATCAAAGAGATAGCAAAACTTGATGACACAATAACCATACAGATAGACGAGCCTATCTTTGTAAAGGGTGTAGAGCCAAAAGTCTTGAGTCTCATCAAACCTTGTTATGATAAACTTTGTTCTATATCAAAAAATATTAATATCATTGTTACTACTTATTTTGAACATTCCAATGAAGCTACAAAGGTATTGGTACATACTCCTATCTGGGGAATCGGGCTTGACTTTATCCATGGAAAAAAGAATATAGAGAGTCTTGCACTTATACAAAACTCAAATAAGAAACTCATCGCAGGTGTGATAGATGGACGTAATATTTGGAAAATAGATACAGAACGAAGCAATAAAATATTAGAAAATATCAATAAAAGTATTGCTAAAGAAAATCTTATTATCTCTAGCTCTTGTTCCCTACTCCATACACCCTTTACTCTAAAATATGAAACGAAGATGGATAGTGAAATTAAAAACTGGCTCTCTTATGCTGTAGAAAAACTCTCTGAAGTTTCATTGCTTTCTAAACTCTTTTTTGAAGGGGAAGATGCTTTGGATGCGAATGAAAAAGTGGCTCTTTCTGAGAATAAAGAAGCAAATCTTCTGCGTAAACAATCAACCCGTATTCATAATACTAAAGTAAAAGACAGAGTGACACACTTTACGAAACTTGTACGTGATGGTGCATATGAAGAGCGTATTAAAATACAAAAAGAGAAACTCGGTTATAAAGATTTGGCTACAACCACTATAGGCTCATTCCCTCAAACACCAGAAGTACGTAAAGCAAGAGCAGACTTTAAAAAAGGTGCTATCTCTACAGAAGTCTATGAAAATGAGATGAAGGCATACATCGATGAGTGTATAGCATTTCAAGAAACGTGTGGATTAGAGGTACTTGTGCATGGTGAGCCAGAGCGTAATGATATGGTAGAGTACTTTGGTGAGCAACTCGATGGATATGGATTTAGCCAAAATGGTTGGGTACAGAGCTACGGTAGCCGTTGTGTGAAGCCTCCGTTTATCTACGGAGACATTAGCCGTCCTGAGCCTATGACAGTATCGTGGATGACTTATGCCCAGTCTAAGACATCTAAAATCATGAAAGGGATGCTCACAGGCCCAGTAACTATCTTAAACTGGTCATTTGTACGTGACGATATGCCTAGAGGTGAAGTTTCTAAACAAATAGCCGTAGCACTCAGTGATGAGATAGATGATTTACAACAAGCAGGTATACGCATGATACAGGTCGATGAAGCTGCTTTTAAAGAAGGCTACCCACTCAGACAAGAAGATATTAAAGAATATGAAGAATGGGCAGTGAGAGACTTTAAAATCTCTGTAAGCACAGCACACAAAGAGACACAGATTCATACACACATGTGTTACTCTGAGTTCAATGATATCATCAGAACCATAGAAGCGATGGACGCAGATGTTATCTCTATCGAGACTGCTCGATCAGGTAATGAACTACTCAAAATATTTAAAGAAGTAGGATATAAACAAGAGGTAGGCCCTGGGGTCTATGATATTCACTCCCCACGTATACCAAGTGTAGAAGAGATAGTCACACAAATCAGATTGCTCTTAGAAGTGCTCCCAAAAGAGCAACTCTGGATAAACCCAGATTGTGGACTTAAAACACGTAAGTGGGAAGAGGTAAAACCTAGTTTAATTAATATGGTAAAAGCCGTGGAGATTGTAAGAGAGGGGTTATAACAATAGTGGGTGGATATGGAATCCACCCCTACTCTTCTTCTGTTTTCATATCAATAAGCTCAGCAAGAAGTTCATCCACTTCATCATCTTCTAGTTCATTACGACCTAACTCTTCAACAATAGCAAAACACTCTGTACGCATTTCACGCATCTCTTCTAGGTCTTCTTTTTGCTCTTTACTTGCATTTTTACTTTTATCTATGGCTGAAAAAAGCTCATCTATGGCTGCTTCTAAGTCTGGTATAATTTCTAATTCTAAAAGGTTTTTGAGTTTGTCTGCGTTGTTAGTCATGGATTTTCCTATAGTTAATATTGAGCGTATTATACCAAAATTATTCTCACGTTATTTCCAGCGTGTTTTTCTTTTTTGCATGAGTGCTTTATCTACTTCTTGGTGTAATATATTTGCTTGATCGCCCCTTACAAATTTACCATGAAAGAGATTTTCCACTCTTTTTATATATTGATGTAATGCTTTTGTTTCATCTTCATTTTTAGGTGCAGAATATAGGTATTTAATTGCACTTTGTTTATCATAATTTTTTGCTTCTGTCTCGATGTATAAGGTACCATCTAAAAATGCTATAGTGCCATTCTCATCTATTTTGTAATGCTGTATTCTATCACCCTTTGGTGTATCATATGCCTTACCACTTCTGTCCCAATGGCTATATAACGTGAGTGTCGTTCCATTGATATCATAAGTACCGTCTTGCCTACTCTGCTCACCACAACCACCTGATTGGTTCTCAAGAGTAAAAGAAAAAAGTGGTTTTTCCTCTAAAGGTTCACTCTTTTTATAGATCATCATTGTGATACCTTTATCATTATACTCATCATAAGATTCATGTACAATTATAAAGCGTTGTTGACCTATTTTCAGCTCTTCTTCAAAATGAAAAGCATAACTAATATTTATTAGTATTAGAAAAGTTAGAACTAATTTCATTCAATATCCTTAAGAGTGTATTCTATCACTATTTAGAGAAAAATAACAAATAGATATAACTCTTTATTATTTAGTTTAAGATTAATTAATTTAGAAAAAAGAAGATTCATAGTGATATACGACTAAATGAAAAGGAATTCATTTAGTCAAAGTTATAGTGAAATGATAGTGTTAGTTACACCCACACCCACCACCTGAGTGGTCGTGTTCTTTTGCAGGTGCACTTGCTGCCCCTGCTCCAGTGCTACATGCAGATACACCTGGAGGTGTAGTTGGTTGTACTGCTGAATTATCTGCTCCACCTTCTGCATTTACTTTGTCTATAAATGCTAAGAGTGTAGATGCCGCTTCTTGGAAACGTTTAGCCGTCTCTGAGTCTGGTTTATGATAGGTTACTGGCATACCAGTATCTCCACCTACTCTAATTGCTGGCTCTATTGGGATACGCGCGATGACATCTGTATCATACTCTTTTGCTACTGGTACTGTTGTACCCATACCAAAGATATCTGATTCTTCATCACATGATGGACAAATGAACCCTGACATGTTCTCTATAATACCTGCAGTTGGAATATGTAACTTTTGGAACATATCAAGTGAACGACGTGAATCATCTAACGATACTTCTTGAGGTGTAGTTACCGTGATACCCGCTGTTACTGGTACAGACTGTGCCAGTGTAAGCTGTGCATCACCAGTTCCTGGAGGCATATCAATAACAAGTACATCTAGTTCAGACCAGAGAATATCTCTTAAAAATTGCTCGATAGCTTTCATAATCATTGAACCTCTCCAGATTAGAGACTGTCCATCTTCCATCAATGAACCCATAGACATAATCTCAACACCATAGGCTTTAAGTGGTTGTACTTTGTTTCCTTGGATTTCTGGTTTTTGTCCATCTACACCCATCATCCGAGGGATATTTGGTCCATAAATATCTGCGTCAAGTAGCCCTACTTTTTTACCTTGCATTGCCATAGCAATTGCTATATTCACAGAAGTCGTTGATTTACCAACTCCTCCCTTACCCGAACTTACCATCACAAAGTTTTTAACGTGTGGTGCAATATTTTTACCTGATACAGAGTTAGACATCTGCTTAGGTGCTTGTGGTGCTTTGACATTAATTTGAATTTGTTCAAAACCTAATTTTTTAAGTTCTGATGTCGCTTCATCTCTTAATTGAGCCTTTACTTCATCTGCTGATGATGTAATATCAATAGTCAACCCTACTGTTGTACCATTTACAAGTACATCTTTTACAAAACCAAAAGTTACAATATCTTTCGTAAACCCTGGATATGTCACATTCTTTAATGCTTCTAATACATTTTCTTGTGTCATGTAATTCCTTCATATTTAATTAATTGTTATAAGGAGTTATACCACCAAAATCTTAAACAGGGCTTTAAAAAACAAAATAAGATAATTTCTGTCTTAGTTTAAACTATTACCTAAGTATTAGTCGTTATAATTCGTTACATATTGTTACATACTTATACAAGGAATAAATTTGTCAAATACAACTTTGATACTTCTAGGTGCTGGAAGTTCCACAAGATTTGGTACAAATGTTAAGAAGCAGTGGTTATACACTGCAGATACTCCTTTATGGTTACATGTAGTAGAACATTTTGAAGCCAGTGTTAGCTTTGAAAATATTATTATTGTCTCTTCTACTGAAGAGATAGCCGTGATGAAAAACTTCGTTTCTTACAACTACATAGAAGGTGGAGACACGAGACAAGCATCTTTACAGAATGCACTAGAAGCTGTTCATACTAAGTATGTGATGGTCTCAGATATTGCTAGATGCTGTGTACCTACAGATATGATAAATCGTATTCTGAATGCCAAAGAAAATGCTGCATGTATCGTGCCTATACTGCCAGTAACCGATACACTTTATCTAAATGACAAACCCATAGACAGAGAAAAAACTAAAGTTATACAAACACCTCAACTCTCTCATACAAAACTACTGAAAAAAGCATTACAAACTGAAACACTCTTCAGTGATGATTCATCTGCTATCGCCTCTTTAGGTGAAAAAATACATTTTGTTGAGGGCTCAACCAAAGCCCATAAACTCACAACCATTGAAGACTTACAAAAAGTAACGTGTCTACAAACACCCTCATCTAGAATACTCATAGGTTTTGGTATAGATATACATCCTTTTGAAAAAGGTAAACAGATGATGCTCTGTGGTGTAGCTATAGATGCAGACTATGGATTCAAAGCACATAGTGATGGTGATGTAGCTATCCATGCCCTCATAGATGCACTATTAGGTGCAGCTGGTATGGGAGACATAGGTGAATTTTACCCAGACACAGAAGATACGTATGCAGGAGCAGACTCACGAGTGCTCCTTAGTGACACTGTAAAACGGATCAATGCGTATGGATTTACCATAGGCAACATAGACATGACTATTATGGCAGAAGCTCCAAAGCTTCTGCCATATAAAGAAGAGATGAGACGTACCATAGCTTCATTGCTAGGGATACGTCAAAACTTTGTTAATATCAAAGCCACTACTGCTGAAAAGCTAGGCTTTATAGGACGAAAAGAAGGTGTGACTGTTCACGCTGTAGCAAACCTAACATATACAAACTGGAAAGAACTATGAAAATAATCATTATAGAAAACGAACTCTATTTGGCACAAAGTATTGCCTCTAAACTTAACGAAAATGGCTTTGATACAGAGATATTTAGCTCTATCAAAGAAGCGATGCAAAGTAATGGAGATGTTTATTTACTCTCTACTAACATGCCAGGACAAGAGACAACACCACTTATAAAAGCATTTAAAGATAAAATTATTATTCTGATGGTAAGTTATATAAATAATGATACAGTCTCCCAACCCCTGAAACTTGGAGCAAAAGACTATATAGTAAAACCTTTTATGATTGAAGAGCTTTTACGTAAAATAGAACACTACCAAGAGTATCAAGAGCTTAAAAAACGTACTCTGCTCTATGAAGAGTATATGGACAACCTGTTACAAGATATCAAAACAGATACATGTCTAGATAAATTATCTACATCACTTGTGATACAAACAAACTACCAGAGACTAGTAGATAAAGTAGTCTTCGAATATGCAAGGGCAGAAAATAAACTACTTACTTTTATACCATTATCAGATAAAACATGGAAAGATAAAATACACAATAGCCCATCTACTTCTGTACTCTATATTACAGAAATTCATACACTTAAAAAGGCAGATAAAGAATACTTGCTAGAGCTACTTAAATCGTATGAATTTATTATGTGTAGTACAGGCGAATTAGAGTGTGAATTTGAGACAATCACACTCAATACTGATTCTAAACTTTATGATCAAAATGAGATACTTACTATTGATGATTATGTAAAATTTATAGTAAATTCTTTCCAATATAAATTTCCAGATACAGAGCTTTCTAAAAAGCTAGGAATATCTAGAAAAAGTCTATGGGAAAAACGTAAAAAATATGAACTCTTTAAAAAGAAATAGATAAAGGAAATCATCATGTCACATAAACTACTCTATATAGACACTGAGGCCCTTTCTACTCTAGCTTTAGTACAAGCAGAGCTTATCTCTCCAGTAGATAAACTTATGAATCAAGCTGAAGCCATAGAAGTTGATAAAACCAAGATGTATAAGGGTGTCCCCTTCCCTTTTGCTTTTGTACTAGCACCCATTGGTGAAAAAAACCATACTGTACTTAAAAGTCTTGTAAAAGGAGATATTGTTGATCTTATCAATGAAGGTAAAAAAGTAGGTGAGCTTACTGTTGATGAAACCTTCCCTATCGACCCTAACCAAAGACTCAATAATATCTATGGTACTTCAGATGCTTCACACCCTGGTGTAAAAAATACTACAGCCAGATTAGGAAAAATTGCAGTAAGCGGTGCATATCAAGTAAATTATCCTCTTATCCAAGATAATATAAAACGTATTCAAAATATGATCAATAAAACAGGTGCTAAGTTCGTCTCCTCTATTATGCTCGCGGCTAACCCTTTTAATCGTGCACATGAACGTATGATACGCCAAGCGATTTCAGATTCTGATTTACTTATTATCTTTTTACGCAAACCTTTTACTACAGAAGGTCTACGTTATGATATACGTCATAATGCGCTCAGTACTTTTGTAGAAAACTTTTTACCACGTAATAAAGTGCTTATTATCCCTTTTGAAAATACCTATATTTTTGCAGGCTATAATGAGTTAATACTTGATGCTCTTTTAGCCAAAAACTATGGTTGTCAACAGCTGGTTGTTGGTAAAAACCATGGAGGTTTAGGTCTGTATTATGATAAAAATAGACTCTCTTCTGTGTTTGATCACTGTAAAGATATTGATATTCATATTAAGACAGTTGATGAGTATGTTTACTGTGATACATGTAAAACACTTGTAAGTACTACTACTTGTCCTCATGGACAACATCATCATGTACACTATCATTCAGAGTCTATCATGTCTCTGATACAAGCAGGACTTATACCTCCTGCAATTCTCATGAGAAAAGAAGTCTCTGCAAATATATTAGCAGCACTTTTCCCTGAAAGATTTAAAAATCTACAAGAGATGCACTACTCTCTTATGCCTGGTTCTGGACTCTTAGAGCAACAAAGTGAAGAGCAGTTCTATCTAAAGCTCATAGCACTCTACCAAACATCATCACTCACATAGGATAAGCCCATGACATTACAAAAACTATTTTTAACCTTTGGCGGCGCAGGACTTAGTCCTAAAGCACCAGGTACGGTAGGGACACTAGCTTCTTTGCCTGTAGGTCTGGCAGTACTCTACTATTTGGGTATGGAAACACTCTTTATGCTCACTCTTGCTATTACCATCATAGGTATTTTTGAAATAAACAAATACGAAAATAATACAGGATTGCATGACCAACAACATATCGTTATTGATGAAGCCGCAGGTATGTGGCTCAGTCTCATGATAGCCTACTCGACTGCCATTACTATGACCTACCCTTATGCCGAGTTACTTGCCATCATCTTTAGTTTTGCTGCATTTAGACTCTTTGATATTTGGAAGCCTTCAACGATAGGATGGATAGACAGAGAACTTAAAGGGGGAATGGGAGTGATGCTTGATGATGTACTGGCAGGGATTGCTGGAGGTTTACTAAGTGTAGTGATTTTAATAGGTATTGGGAAAATACTATAAAATTTAACAGGTAATATATAGGTAATTCAGCTGTGCTAAAATAAATCCCTAAAGGAAGGGATGTATTATGAAAAACAAACAAATTTTAATACTTCTTACTCTCTGTAGCTTGTCTTTTATAAGTTGTGGTAGCCATAACAGCAGAAATACAAAACAAAATTTTAATACGGATAAATATACACAACAATAAGAAGACTTGAAAGACTTGGATATTGTAATAGAACATCTTCCATTAGAAGGAAAACCACTAAATATATCTGTAGGTATAACAAATAACACAGATCGTAATATACTACTATTACATGATTATGCAGCAGCTCCAGATCGTTTTTCTGTTATAGAAGATGGTAAAAATATAACTAGCGACATAATAATTAATTATGCAGAGGGAGGAACAATCTTACACCCAGAAGCATCCTTTTATCGTAATGTAGATATCTCTCTTTGGTATCGAGTAACAAAAGGTACACATAGATATGAAATAACATATGAATCCTCAAATACTTTAGAATTTGAAGCAACTTTAACAAAAGATGGTTATTATCCACTATAACTAAATAGATATTAAATATAAAGGAAATAAAAATGATAAAAAAACTACTATACATCTGTATTACGTACTTCCCCCCTTCATAGAAATCAAACTAAAAGGAGGGAAATATAAATATAATTATAGTTTTAACAATAAAATTAAAGGAGAAAATATAAATGATAAACAAACAAATTTTAACACTTCTTAGCCTCTGTAGCTTATGTTTTATAAGCTGTGGTAGCAATAATAGTGGAAATACAAAACAAAATTTCAATAATGATAAATATACTCAACAAATAGAAGATATGAAAAATTTAGATATATCTATAGAATATATTCCATCTAAGGAATATCCTTTGAATATATCTGTAGGCATAACAAATAATACAGATCATAATATACTGCTATTTCATGATTATGCAGCAGCACCTCAATTATTTTCTGTTATAGAAGATGGAAGAACAATACCATGTCTTGTATTGATTAACTACGTAGAAGGTGGAGAAATTTTACAACCAGGGGCATCTTTTTTCGATACTGTTCCTATTTCTTATTTTTATGCTGTTACGAAAGGTACACATAACTATGAAATAACTTATCAGACTTCCAATACACTAGAGTTTGATATAACATTAACACGAGATGGTGGCTCAGACCACAATTAATAATTAAAAAGGAAATAAAAATGATAAAAAAACTACTATACATCTGTATGATACTACCCGCTATGCTACTTGCCAATAATAATCTAGAAATAACATTAGAACACAATACTACAAGTAAAAGCCCTTTAGAGATAACACTCAAAGTGACCAATACTTCAGAAGAACCTATACAAATTAAACCAAGTCATTTTGCTTATCCTGATGGTGGAGTATTACGCGACCTTTTTAGCGTACAGGAAGATGGTGAAAAAATAAAATATCTTGGTATCCTTGCTAATGTAAGTGAACAAGAAAATATAATATTAGCCCCAGGAGATAGCTACAAAGGGTATGTAAACCTAGCAAAAATATACAATACAAGCAAAGGTACACATAACTATGAGATAGTCTATAACTATGCTGATAAATCTAATACTTTAGAAGTAGAAGCCACTATCACTCAAAAATACAAAAGACACAAAATCAGAAGACTTAGAACATGTAACAATAACGAATTAGCAATATTAACTGGAGACCACCAAGGTGCGGTAGCTGCTACATCAAATGTAGTAAACTCTATGCCCAGCCTTGGTAGTAGTCATGCACTTTATAGAAAATGGTTTGGCTATGCTACTGCAGGTAGATATCACAATGTCTATACTAATTACCAGAGACTACATGCTGCGTTCAACCATATAAATTATAGTTGTGCCTCGGTAACTAGAGGTGAGTGTAAGAGTACATATACAAATGCTTTTGTTTACCAAAATGAAATGTTAACACCTCCTCCTCATAATATACATATATGTCCTGCGTATTGGAATAATTCTTCCTCTCGTAAAATGAATACACTTATACATGAACTATCTCATCTAGTACTAGGTACCGTTGATGGTACTACTAGTGATGGAAATAATCCTTATAAACATGCTAATGGTGCACAGAACCTAGCTAGTATTAGACCTGATTTGGCTATACGCAATGCCTACAGTTATGGATACTATGCTCCAGAACTTTCAACATCTGGTGGTGGTACAACAAGTAGTGTTGGCAATGTTTGGATGACAGGTGCCTATGGAAATAATGTAAACATTAGTAAAATCCTAAGTGTCTCTAAAGGATCTAAAGTAACAGTATCCGTATCAGGTAATACTGAAGCCAACTACGACTTTATTTATATCTATAACCATAAAGGAAGACTATTACGAAAACTCAGTGGGCATATCAATACAAAATTTACTGCCTCAGGTAAAAGTATAAAAGCCACCTTAACCAGTGATGGATCTATTACGGACACCGGTGTCATTATCAAAATAAAACGAAAAAAATCATGGTGGGAGTTTTAATTCACACTAATAGAGAATATCGTAAAAGATATTCTCTAGATATCCATTAATTTTTCTAAAATACCTTTGATAATATTTTCATACTCCCCTAATACCTCTGCATCTACCTCTTTATCAGAACGAAACAACTTATGGTATTTCTCTAATGCTTTACGTGTATCCTCATCTAACCATTTTTCTTTAAAATCACTATCCATTTGTAGCTGGGCTACACCACGTTTAGCATGTGAACGTTGTAAAACCCTGATAGTATGGTAGAGTGCTCTTCCTAGTAGAATATAGGGGAAATTTCTATTCTCCATAGGACCCATTTGTAGGTACTTTTTACCTATAGTTTGCCCTAATACTTTTATCTCTGAGAGTTCATCAAAGCCAAAGTATGCTCCAACTCCTCCTACTAATCCACCTATAATTCCACCCATAAATAATGTATGACCTGCAAATAATAGATCTATACCTGCCCCCGTCACAGCTCCACTTGTAGCTGCTGTAATCATCAGCTCCTTTTTGGTAAGTCCAAAGATTGATGCTGTTTCTTCAGAGAACAAATCTAAGCTATCAAAGGCTAAATTTTTTTGACTGACTTCTAAATTTTCATGATTCCATACTTGCTCTATTTTATCTTGCGTCTGTACTTCTAGCTTACGTAGTCTATTTTTATAGTTTTCTTCTAGTTTTGTTTTGTCACTATCATTTGCGTCTTCTGTAACAAAATATAACTTCTCCATATGATGGACAGAATCATAGATGAGTCTAGTGAGTAAAGAGGCAGACTTATCATACATTTGTGTATGATACTGTTCTAATAGCGTCATAGAATTTTTTACTGGGACTATCCACTCCTCTTTAAGCTGTGCCATACTTTCAAGTATACTCATATGTTGCTCTAAACTTGCCTCCATAGGGTTAAAGGTCCGTACCATCTTGAAATACTGTTCTAATGCATATTTCCAGTCACTGCTATAGTCACTATCATCTATATGGTTTATCAAAGCCATAGAAGGCTGTCCTGTCCATCGTAGTACTTCCATCTCGGCTTCATACTCTACACCATAAGGCTTAGAGCCATCAACCACATAGATAATCCCTGCACCATCCATAATAGGTTCTAGTAATTCTACTTCATCGTTAAAACGTGCATCATCTTTATGCTCATTAATAAACATACGTACTACTTCATGTTTTTTGTCTGCACCAACATCATGCTTTTGTAACCATGCCAATACTGCTCTTGCTCTTTGAAATCCAGGCGTATCAAAGAGTTCATAGAGTACCTTGCCATCTACTTTTAAAGGGAATGAGCGTTGCTTTGTTGTGGTTCCTGGTGTATTAGATATTTGTACTGAATCATCTAGAGCCAAAGCAGAAACAATGGAACTCTTACCTTTATTTGGGTGTCCTACTACTGCAAATTTAGGATGAGGGAGCATTAACGCTTCAGCCATACATTCTCCTCATTGATCTGGGTAAGCTTTCTATCCCATACATCAATATCCTCTGATTCTATAATATAATTATCTGCTGCAGTACCTATAGGTACAACTATCACTTTGTTTACTTGATTACTAAGTACTTGAAGATAATCTACAAAGTCCATTGTAGGAGGTTCCCATCCTTTTACAAAGAAAAGTACTTCACCATGACTCTTAGCAATAATTTCATTATCTTCATCAAAACTATTTGCACCACCTACCTCATAAAATAGTGGTGCATTAATCCCTAGACTATCACTAAGTACCACTAAATTATTTTTATCAATAGCCCAACCATGCACTATATCATAAGCCCTATCTAACTTTTGTACAATTTGTCCATAACTTTCCTTAGTAGGGATAAAAATACTTTCATCATTCTCAGCTCTTGTACTAATAAGTGGTTCATTCATCTCAGATAACAGTTTACGGGCTCCGGTTAGTGTAAGAAATGATTTTTGTATCGCTTTATCCAATCCTAATGTTGCCAAAAGATACATCAAAAAACGTAAAAATACCGCATAAAAAAGTGTAGCCATTGATAAAAACTTCCACCACTCTCCAAGCTTTGAGGCATTGGATATCATCTCTTCACTGAGTTTATCTCCTAACCTAAAATATTGACTTTGTTCTATTAATTCTAGGGAGGGAACAGCAGAAGGTAACCAATCTTTCCATGCAAAAGCTATAGTCTGTAAAATATGGTGAAATGCCTCTGGAGTTACATGTAATGTTGTACTCCAAGCAAAAGCAATATCTTTCGTAACTACCATACCAACTAAAGCAATTAATAAACCTAAAGAGAAAAAAAGTGCAATGACTTGTGAACGCTTTATCGCTATCCAATTTAATAATAATGGATTAATTTTAAATGACTTGACTTTATCTTGAATACTATTGGGTAAAAATGAGAGTAGTTTTTCCATCCAAAATGCGGGAGATATATGTACGAGTAGACTACGTGCTGCATTAGCGCGAAGCATCGATAGTAATGCCAACCCCATAGTAAGTAAAGGGAAAAACACAACCATCGCAATAAAATACACCACATTCACAGGCTCATGTCCACTATAAGATAATAATGCAAAACCCGATAATAACCCTAATATTAAAGCTATACTACTAAGTGTTAATGTTACCCCATAAAGATAAGAACTTAGTGTATCCCCCATTGTAGGAGTAACAAGTTTCTTTTTATGCTTATCTTCCCAAGTTGATAATTGTGCTAAAGAATCATCTTTTAATGCTACATGAGCCAATCCAAACGCACGATTTTCTTCACGTGAAGAAGTATCATTTTCTAGTAATTCATAAAGATTAAGATAAGACGTTAAATTCATACTTGTCTAATCATCCTCTGGACAACCATAAATAATGCATCTTAGTTGTTCTCGATATACATCATCATCATAACTTTCAACACGTGCTACTCCCTCTTCAAAAGCCGTTCTAGCCACTGCCGATGCTACCCATATAAGTGCTTCTTTGTTAAATGGTAAAGGGATAATATGCTCTTTGCCATAGGCTATATTTTCATTATGGTAGGCTGCTTTTACATAATACGGTACGGGCTCCTTGGCTAGTGCTGCAAGTGCCTTAGCTGCTGCCATTTTCATACCCTCAGTAATCTTTTTAGCTCGTACATCTAACGCACCTCTAAAAATAAATGGAAAACCAAGTACATTATTGGTCTGATTAGGATAATCCGAGCGTCCTGTTGCAATAATAGCATCAGAACGTACCTCCTTTATCTCTTCTGGAAGTATCTCTGGCACAGGGTTAGCTAATGCAAAAATCACTGGGTTTGGTGCCATTTTGGCTACCATCTCTTTAGTAAGTGCTCCTGCAACTGAGAGTCCCAAGAACATATCTGCACCCTCTATAGCATCATAGAGTCTATTAGCAGATGTTTCTACGGCAAATGACATTTTATATTTATTCAGATCAGTTCTATTAGTATTAATAACCCCTTTAGAATCACACATGATAATGTTTCTCACACCCAAAGCTTTATACATATTAGCACATGATATACCTGCTGCCCCTGCACCATTAACTACTATTTTAATCTCATGTACTTTTTTACCTGTAAGCTCTAGTACATTCATCAATCCTGCTGTCGTAATAATCGCCGTACCATGTTGATCATCATGAAATACAGGAATATCTAGTTCTTCTTTTAAAATACGTTCTATCTCGAAACATCGTGGAGCAGAGATATCTTCTAAATTTATCCCTCCAAATGTAGGCGCTATAGCTTTACAAGTAGCCACAATCTCTTCGACACTATGAACATCAAGTTCAATATCAAAAGCATCTACATTAGCAAATTTTTTAAAAAGTACAGATTTACCTTCCATTACGGGCTTAGATGCAAGGGGACCTATATCACCTAATCCTAGCACTGCTGTACCATCAGATACCACAGCAACAAGATTGGCTTTATTGGTATATTCAAAAGCTAAATTTTCATCTTTTTCAATTTCTAGACAAGGGATGGCTACACCTGGAGTATATGCTAAAGAGAGTTCATGTTGTGAATCACATGGTTTCGTAAGGTTAATACCTATTTTTCCATGTTTATGATATTCGAGGGTTTTTTCTTTAGTAATTTCTGACATAAATGAACCTTATAATGTTATATATTTAATTATACATAAAATAGGTTTTATATTTGATAGGTTCTTTCATTTAATATACTATTAATTTATCTAGAAGTAGTATCCCTCCATCGGAGAGATACTTATAACATTAATGTTTTTTTGCAACTATAAATGTTGAGATAAATTGATATAAAATTATCCCAAGAATCATAGTAGCAAAAATAAATATTTTATTTAATACATATTTCATAATAAGCCTTTCTATTAAAATAATTTAACAGTGTTATTATAGAATAGATTAATTACCTAATTATTACCTATTATTATAATATATATAAACTATACAAATATTTTATTCAAAATACTCTTTAATGATTTGAGGGAAAAGTTTCATCGTTTTACGAGCTTTATCAATTTTAGATTGAAAAATCTCTTCTGAACTAGGGTAGTTGGTTATAAATTCATTATAAATATCAATTTTATATTCCATATGCTTTTGAAGCTCGTCTAATACAGCTTGCATATTTTCTTTACTGGTTGCATACTTCATAAGAAGCTCAAACATACGTTTACGTGGGTGGATAGCCATATCATCCCCTGCTTCACGTGCAATATCTTTAATATCCCAACGAGAGATATAAATACCACTTTCATAAGGAGCAATAAGCTTAGCATATAACACTTCAGTATAAGAAGGATAATCTTTTAAATCTACTCCCTCTTCACTCTCACAACTTCCATCTAAACACTCATCGGGTGTAAAGTTTTCAAACTCTTTTCTTAAGTCTGCTATATCATTTGGATTCATTATTTTCTCCTATTAATAGTGGAATATCATCCACATCTATTTTTGTATTAAACCAACGGTTTGCTAATATCATCATTTTTGCTACAAACAGTATTTGATCATCTAAAAATTCTGGTTTATCAAACAATACAGCTGCCTCATCATCTATACAATACCCATAAACTTTTCCTTCTTTCACTTCAACAAAATCAATACGGTTTTCTCTAGTAGCACAATCATTTAAACGCTCACAATATTGAATTGCTTTGCTACCAAACTCACGCTCTATCATCATCTTGTCTACTTTTGATTCCCCTACATTGGTCATCGTAAAATCAAAGTGTTCATCACTAATATTAAGTGCAATAGCTGTGGCATTTTTACTATTATGCTTCATAATCTTGTTAAAATAACGTCTCATATATCCTGTTTGTGCATTATGTCCCAGTATTGTACATAAACCTGTATCAGGTTTTATCTCTTCAGGTTTCATAAATTTTCACCATCCTTACTACTTTCCAACGCTGTTTTCATCTGCTTAGCATTACTATGTAAGAACATCGCTTCATCTTCTTCTAACTGACAGCGTGGACACTCTTGTATCCCTCCTGTGTAAGTAAAATTATTACCACACTCATTACAACGCTTTATATCAAACTTTGCCAATGTTCTTTGTATAGGCTCAAAAAACTCTTTTATTTCAAATCCTGCTTGAAGCTGTATTGCATCTGGTTCACACACATCATGACACAATCTACACTTAACACATAACATCGCATCAAAGTTAATAATTGAGAATTTACCATCACTACTGAGTGCACCCGTAGGACAGATGCGATAACATATCTGACAATTAGTACAAGACGCATCAACAAACTTTTGAGAGGTAAATCCTATATCTTCTTCTGCCAATACTTCAAAATTTTCAGGTACATTTGCATGCTTGAGCATAGTAAAGAGTATCTTACGCTTATCTGGTAAATGTTTCTCTTTTATCTTTGCAATGATACTTGCATCCAAAGCAAAAATTTTTAATTCATCAGCTTCTACTGCCTCATCAAAACTCATTTTGTGTTTAACCACACCTTTGAGTGATACATTCCCTAAAAATGAACGACGAGAAAGAGTCTCTTTCTCATTACTGTTTTCTTTTAATTTTTCTATTTTTGAGGAAGCATCTACATTGGTAAAAAGTTGTTTTTGAGAAAATGATGAGAGTACAAAGTTTGCCTCTTCTATTCGTGATTCTATCTGTTCATAAAGAATACTATCTTTATCATATGTACTTAAATCTAAGGTAATTTCATCTTCACTTCCAAGTGCCAATGATATAAGATGCTCTACACTTAGTACTGATAGACAAGGTACATTTAGCTTAGGTGAAATGAGCCTAACTTTAGACTCCAAAAATGAGAAAAAAAACTCAGTTACAGAAAAATCTGAAAGACTAAAAGCCTCTGTAGGACATACACCTATACATGCTGCAGCTTCTACCCCTGTATTATTTGCAAAGCTTGGTAGATTATCTACAAGTTGCAGTGATTCTGGACAAGCATCTATACACTTAGTACACTCAGAAAACTTACTCGTAGCTCTTATGCAAGAGGCTATCTCTAGCTGTAATGACATTATTCACTAACTTCTTCCATCTGACAATGAGCTTCAATTGTAGCAGTAAGGTACTCAAAATCAGAAAGTAAAAACTCTAAAGTCAGTTCACTTCCATCATGATAAAGTGGTGTACGAGATTCACGTTTAGCATTAATAAGAAACATAGGAGCCCACTCTAAAAGATGCTCTTTTAAAAATGCACGTTGTACATGCATCAACTCACATATACCATCTTTATCATCTGCTTCTAGTGCTTTTTTAAGTGCTGAACAGAGCATAAACATAAACTCTAGCTCTACACCTATATGGTCAACACTCACTACCCTGGCTTTATCAAGTTCGACACGAAAATCTAATTCATTATAAAGTTCTAATACAGGATTATCCCCTCCACTCTCAATCATTTGATCATCTCTAGTATAGAAACTTTCATAAGGGACAAGGTGCATCAAAAATAGATTAGCAAAATCTACATTATAATACTGATCTACTAACTCTTTTCGTGAAAGTTCTTTACGTTTACCCCAATCTCTATAGTTTGGGAAAAAGTTGAGTAGATCTTCATCACCCTCAATAAGATTTAAAAATGTCTCATCTACTTCTACGAGCATTAATCTCGAAATCATTGCATATATTGCTATACGGTTTTCTATCTCTTGTTTCATCTGTTCCATCTACTATATCTTTCGTATAAGTTATTTGGCACTATACCACTTTCAAGATAAATAAAACGTAAGAAGATTAGTTATCTAGAAAATTGTATAAAATGTAGGGGCAGACCGATGTGTCTGCCCTTAATAAAGGAAAAGATTATCCTTTTATATTCACAGCATATGCTTTATCGGATAAAGGTACTGCTGGACGTTTTGTATGTTGAGGACGTCTTAGTGTATCATTTGCATCTAGTGGACGAGTTAATTTATCTCTCCATGCTTGATATACTTTCATGTTGTTATCATAGTTTACCCAGATATCACCAATCTTATCTTCTGCACCTGCAAGTTCAATACGTACTTTTTGATGCCATGCATGGTTACCAGCAATTGGATCTGGATGAGACGCAGCAACAGCATTTTGCCAAGAACCTGAAAGACCATCCCACCAAATATTGTCAAGATCTTTATTATACTCTTTAAATTGCCATGTATCTCTACGCTCTTGCATACCTTCATTTAGACCTTGTACAGGTTTAAGTGTTCCAATTTTACCATCCATAGTCATATCATACAGTGGAGCTCCAAGACCCATTACACCTAATTTATGCTCAAAACCTGGAATATCTACTGCATTTTTAAGTTTCCATCTACCAGCATGGTGAGAACACTGTGCTACACCTGGCATAGAACCTTCAGTAGGTACAGCCATTGCAATAAAGTAACCAGACTCAAGACCAGATACTGTATCAGAAATCGTTACTTTTACCGCATCTCCTCTTTTAATACCAAGACGTTTTGCATCTTGTGTATTAATCCATACAGGATTATGGTTTTGTGAAATTTCCATAAGGTGCTTAGAGTTTACAGAACGTGTATGAATATTGTATGGCAATCTAAATACGGTATTCAATGCAAACTCATTTTTAGCAGGATCAATGAAATCATGGTGTACTTGGGTTACAACATGTGTCATTTTCACTCTATCCTCTTTTGTTGTTGGATAGATTGGTATAGCGTACTCAGGCCACTTCCACTCTGCAAACCACTTAGAGTAAAATTCAAGTTTTTTACTTAATGTGTGATACCCTTGTTTCTCTTCACCTTTTACTTCTACACCAATTGCTTTTTTCTTACCTTCATGTTCTACAGAAAGTACACCAAATTCATCTTTTGTTACTTCTGACACAGGATACTCATGACCATGTGCTATATAGTTGTCACCCTCACGTTTAAGTGGACGCTCTTGTGGTCTAAAGATATGATCTTCTTCTAGCCAAGTCCCTCTGTCTCTCATCATTTCATAACAAGGATATTTAGACTCTGGGTATGCTGCGTTTGCTGCCTTTGTAAGGTTAGGTAGCTTACTTAGTGCTGCTTGATACCATTCAGGAATTGTTGTACATCTACTAGGATCTTCTTTTGATGCCCAGTATTTTCTTACACCAAGGCTTCCATCAGGATCTACATGGTGAACCATAATATTCATCCAAAACTCCATCTCTTCCCAAATCTCACCAAGACCCGCTTTGATATGTGCTTCAAGCGTAGCCCTTGTTGGATCTTTTGGCTTCCAACCCATTTTTTCTAATGCTACACGTAGTGCAGGGTTTTTAAAGCTCAACCATCTTGCTGGTTTTGTTGCTTCAGAAGATTGATCATGTCTTTCACCTGCAAGTCCTACTGGTAAGATAAAGTCACAATACCAATTTGTCTCAGACCATGTAGGGGAGAGGTTAAATGATAACTCGATTTTATCTTCACGTTTAAGAAGCTCAATCCATCTAAATCCATCTGGATTAATCCAAACTGGATTGTACATACGTGGAATCCATACAGAAAGTTTCTCAGGTACATTCAGACCTTTTGCATTCCATTTTGCTCTCCACTCATCATCTAATAAGAGATGAGGCATAATATGTGACATCTCAAATGAAGAGAGAGGATACTCAGGCGGCCAAGCAATCTCATTCCATACATCTACTTTTGGAGGTCTAGCTCCATGTTGTGTAGCGGTATCACCTTTACCATTTACAGAGATAACATGCCAGTGGTGGAAGCCTGTTCCCCCCTCATTACCTGCCATAGCACCACGAAGTACCAATGGAAGGAAACCAGCACGAGTGATCATCCAACCACCTTTATGGGCAATAGGACCAGCTCTCCATAAGTATGTTGCAATTCTATCACCAGCATCGATAAACATATCGTAAAGCTCGTCTAATTTGTCACCATACCCTTCCATTTTACACTCTTTAATCACAAACTCTTTTGTGTATGGAGCATAAAGTTCTCTAAGCATATCGATAAACTCTTCATAAGAATCACCTGCAGGTACTTTTGAGATATACCCTTTTGATTTAATAAATTCAAGATAGTCTCTATCTTTCATCATTTGATCCCAGTTCACCCAGTTTTTCATAAACTCATGGTTTACCAAATCTTTACCATTTAAATCTTTTTCATTCAAGATTCTATTTGCAAGATGCAAGTAAAGAGCTGTCTCAGTTCCTGGCCATACTGGCAACCATAAATCAGCAATACCCGCTGAGTTAGAGAGTCTTGGATCCATTACTACAAGCTTCGCACCTTTTTTACGTGCATCAGCGATATAACCTGCTGATTGCTGGAAATAGTGACCTGCATCCGCTGCATGAGAGGATTGTAAGAAAATCAGTTTTGCATTTGCCCAATCTGGCGAGTTTCTATCATCATTTGCCCATTGAATCGTACCATTTCTAGCACCAGCAGAACAGATATTTGTATGTGAATCATATCCATCACACCCAAGTGAGTGTGGAATACGATGGCCAAATCCATTTTCATTTGGACGACCCACATGATACATGATAGACTTTTTAGACATCTCATCACCCGTTTTGAGTGTATCATGGATTTTTTTACCAATGGTAGCCATTGCTTCATCCCATGTAGTTCTTACCCATTTACCTTCACCTCTTTTAGAACCTGGAGCTCTTTTAAGTGGGAATGGAATTCTATCGGGATCATACATTTGTGATTGTGCAGCATACCCTTTGGCACAGTTTCTACCACGAGAACCTGCATGTAATGGGTTACCCATATACTTACGCACTGCCAGTTGTCCACCAGCTTTATATGTAGAAAGATCTACCCATGCTGTAAGACCACACTGTGCTTCACAGTTAGAACATGCAGTTGGTACAAGCATATATTCAGTAGCTTTAATACCATTTGGATTTGCTTCACTCTGTACACCATTTCTACCTGTACCACCACGTTTCCAGTCATCTCCATCAAGCTCAGTAAAGCTATCCCACTCTTCTAGTGGTGGGTAAAATGAAAGTGTTTTAGGTGTTGCAGTAAATTTAGTCTCTGCTTGGGCAGGCGTAGTAGCCACGGTCTCAAATACGCCAGCTGCAAGTGTAGCACCTGCTACAGAATATGCTGTACCTTTAAGGAAGCTTCTTCTACCTTCGATAAAGTTATTGTCATTTTTCATTGATTTTGTCATAGGTATCTCCTCCTTAACTTAAGTTTAGTAATTGTGGAATTTTAAGCCATACATCTTTTGCCATGTATAATCCTATTAATGCCAATAGTGCTGCTAGTTTTAATAATGTTTTATTATCACTCTTCATATTACCCATAGCAATAAAGAAAGGAATAATAAACCCAAGGGTCATCCCAATCCAAAACTCAATATTGTAAGGTCCACCAGAATGAACAAAAGCAAGTGTTGCTTCAGCTTCAGCTGATTTAAATGAAAAGAAATACTCCCCCATATACATCATAAATGAAAAGAATGTAGCAATCGCAAGTACGAGTGCTAAATCACGTCTAGCTTCTCTACTCCAATTTCCAGATATAAGAATAAGTGCAGAAGAACCAGCCATAAACGCTGCCCACATCATCTGCATTACTTCTGCAGGTGCTTGCCATAATTCTCTAGCAGATGATTCTGCCATAATTATAGCGGTATACAATGTCACTGGAATTGCTAAAAATACTACAAAAGGGAAAATAGCATCATAAAGACCACCTTTATTACGTCCCCATGCTGTAAGTTTACATCCTTTAAATGGTACACCAGGTAGTTCTTGTCCTACACCAATAAGTAACATAAGTGTAATTAAACCTGTAAAAAGTGATGCCATCCATGCACCAACTGTAATTGCTGACGTCCAATGAGGATGTAAGAAAATATTAACCATTCTGTATGGTTGATGTAAATCTACCAATGTAAATAGCAAGAAAACATTCAATGCAATAAATGCAATAAGTGGCATCATCCATCTAAGGTTAGGCATCTCTTCTTTCTTGTGTCTATAAAGTAAAAATGCACCTACAAGAATAACACCTGTACCAATACTCTTTGCCCACATATTAAGGGTAATCATCCAACCCCAAATAATACCAGGAAGTGCTACATCTAATGTTACAACAGCTTGTGTTGCATGAATTCCATGTTCTACCATCTTAGTGTCCTCCCTCTTCTTCATGTGTTTCATGGCTTGAAGAGCTAGCTTCAGAGTTCATAAAACTTTTATTGTCATAGTGTTCGTGTCCTTTAAATGGAGCCAAAAATCTATCTAAAATACCATGATTTTTATCACCAATAGCATCAAGATGTGTGATGTTATTAAATAGGTTATATCCTTCAATTCTCTCATGAGCAAGAGGATTGAGTGTTTGATTACCTCCACCTACATAAAAGTGTGTTGGAGATGTATGCTTTTCAGGTTTACGTACTTGTACTGCACCTTGATGTTCCATAATATAAGTGGAAATATGACTTGTATCATCTTCAATGTCACCAAAGATATTCGCTTGTACTGGACAAACAACCACACACGCTGGCATCATACCAGACTCAATTCTATGTGCACAATATGTACATTTATCTGCTGTGTTTGTCTCTGGATCCATATAGATTGCTCCATAAGGACATGCCATCATACATCCAGCACACCCAATACATCTGTCACTATCGATATTTACAATCCCATTTTCTAAATAGTGTAATGCAGATACTGGACAAATACGCTCACATGGCGCAGATTCACAGTGGTTACAACGTAATGGTGTAAAAGATCTAGATGTATCTGGGAATGTCCCTATATCTATATATTTTACACGTAAACGCCAAGTACTAAGTGGTACTTCATTTTCTACTTTACAAGCAATCTCACAACCTTTACAACCCATACATAGGTTAAGGTCAACTAAGAAACCTAATTTCATGCTTCCTCCTTAAATTTTGCTAGTCTTATAATAACTATAAGCATCAGTTATTTTTATAAAAAACTGATTATCGCATAAATAAATATTATATCTTTTTCGATTAAATCATCATTATTTTATATAATAATATAGACTATTTATTTTGTATGTATCAAATTGAACTTTATACATAAAAAATAGTGATACATGAAATACATGTATCTTATTTACTATTCAGTAAGCCCTTTTAAAATCTTTTTCATACCTGCTTGTGCAGTTTCAAGTACTTTAATATCTTCTTTGTTATCAATGGCCATTGATGACATCCAATTGTACACTGAAGGAAAACCAATATTCATCATCTTATTATCTTTCTTTTTACTCAAATACAATGAACATGGAGCAAAGGCACCTGCTTCAGGTCTCGTTTTTGCAATAGTAAAAATAACGGGTAGTTTACAAATAGAGTAGACTTCATAAAAATCAAAACCTTCATATTTTGATTCTTCAAACTCATCTCCTAGATTATTAAATCCTGCAATAACAAAGCCATTAGGTGCAAGTTCACCTTCTAGTCCCATTTTAAACTCATCAAGTTCATCATCCCAATCTTTTGCATCTACTTCCATACTAAAATTTGTAACCAACTCACCTTTTGCTTCTTGGGTAGTATATGTAGGAGAAGAGAAAGTACCATTAGGCATCGCTTTTTGTAGTGTCTCCTTCACTAGTAATCTCAATGACACTAGTGTTTTATCATCCGCTGATGCTTTCATTATTTTAGCCATTGCCTCAGCTGTTAACGATGAAATAGAAATAGTTTTTTCACCCTTTTTTGTATAAATAGACATACTCATAGGAGCAAAAAGACCCACATTAGGATATTTTTTCACTAGCTCTAGCACTGCATCTGTTTTATAAAAAGTAAATAAATTATACGTATCAAACCCAGATTCTTTAAACTGCTTTTTAAATGGTCCATTCATATCTCTATTGGCAGAGACAGTAAATCCTGCTTTCTTAAACGCATCTTCTATAGTTTTAGGTGTAATCTTTCCATCTTTATTCTCTGAAGTGAAGATTTCAATATCAGATACACTTTTTTGTACTTTCACAGGCTCTTTTACAACTACTTTAGTCTCTTTTGCCAGTACACTACTCACTACTAATGATGCACAAAGCATCCCTTTTAATAAAAGTTTCATTTTTATCCTTTTTATTTTAAATATAAAGGATAATAACAACTTAGTGTAAAAAATATGTAAATTATAATTTTATATAGGTAAACCCTTGAAGTTTTCTCTCAATGATTTCAACAATACCCGCTGTACCAAAACTCAAATCATCTATGAGTTCTTTTTTCTTAATCCCTAGCGTACGTAAAGAGTTTTCACATGCAACAAACTCTATATCATAGGTCATCAATGCCTCAATCCTTTTTCGCGTCTCTTTATCACTATTTTTACGTAATATTTTAACCCCTTGGCTGTAGACAACAATAACCACTTCAGTATTTTCTGGTCTATAAAACTTGATGACATTATTGACTGTACTTATTACATGATTTACCTCTTTATCTTGTAGAGTATCAATAGAAAAAAGTATCTTTCTTGGATTATCAATCGCAGGTTTAGGTTTTGCAAATTCTGTTTCACTCATAAGAAAACTAGATATAAAAATAGTAATTAAAAATATATTTTTAAACACAGCTTCTCCTTTTATTTCTTATCTTTTTTTGCAAGAACTGCTTCTTTAAGAATGGATAAAAAATCCTCTTTACTCCATGCACCCGGTATACGTTTTGTCTTTACTTTATCTTTTTGTTTATCTACAAATATAAAGAAAAATGTAGGGGTCATACTCACTCTCAACTCTAAAGGTAACTCCTCTTTACTTAAATCTACAGAGACTGTAATAAACTCTTTTTTTAACAATGCAATGACATCACTATCACTTAATACATCTTTTTGCATTTTAGTACAATATCTACAATGTGGAGCAATCGCTTCAATAATAATAATTTTATCTTTCTCTCGTGCTGTTTTCAGTATTGTTTCAAACGGTGAATCTGTCATACCTTTTTCTTTATATTTTGCAGAATCAAAATCATAGACAAAATTACTAATTGCTTCGATATCTTCTGTACTTATTTTTCCTTTTAAACTAGGCATCGTTTCAAAATGTTTTCCTACATTTGGATGTAAAACACTTTTGCGTTTATCAGGGTAAGTAATATAATCTGCTATAAAAGAACTTACTTCCATACGTTGAATATCTGCATCAGACTTGGGATCACCAATTTTTTGTTTCATACTATAAGATATTTGACTAATCGTTGGTGCTTTTAATTTGAGAAGGGTATTGTTCCCTTCCATAAAATTTTGAACCAACTTGTCTTCTGAAATATAGAGTTGATGACATTTAGAACAAATTTTATTATATACCTCTTCCCCTCTATTTGCATATAAAACCGTACTCACTAATAAACCTAATAAAATATATCTATAAATTCTTTGACTATTTTTTCTCATGTTTATCCTTTTTATTACTTAATTTTGCTTCATGTAATAGTGATATAAAATCATTTTTATTCCAAGCACCAGGTACATTCTTTAATACTTTTTTATTTTCATCAATAAAAATAAAACTAGGTGTAAGCTCTGCTTTTAAACCCAATGGTAACATATGTTTCGATACATTGATAGAAACAGGAATAAAATCTTTCTCAATCAACTTTATAACATCTTTATCAATCAGCACTTCTCTCTCCATTTTACGACAATAGTGGCAGGTATCACTCATTGCTTTTATCATCACTATCTTATGTTCACTTTTTGCTTTTTGAAATGCCGTCTCAAAGCTCTCATAGTATGCACTTTTTTCTTCAACTACCTTTTTATCAAAATCATAGAGATAGGTAGCAATCTCTTCAAGCTCATCATTACTTACCTTACCTTTGAGACTAGGCATAGTTTTAAAATGCTTAATGATATCTTCTAGACATACACTTTTTGCCTTATCTGGATGGAGTACATAATCACTCATAAAAGCACCCACTTCCATACGGTGCATATCTTCATCTCCTTTAGGGTCACCTATACGCTGCTTAAGTCTATAAGAGAGTTGATTCAGTGTAGGGGCTTTAAGTTTTAGGAGTGTATTATTTTTATCAAGAAAGTTCTCTTTGAGCTTTGACATAGGAATAAATGTTTTATGACAAGAAAGACAATGTTTGTCATAAAGCATTTTACCTTCATTTGCTAACAAAAAGAGGCTACTCACCATGAAGATACAAATTATTCTCATTCCTCATCATCCTCTATCATTTCTAATTCTCTATAAGCATCTAGTACAGTACGTGCATGTAATACATCATAAAGCTTCATCTTTTTATATGTTGGCATAGAAACTTTTTTTACTATCTTATCCATACCCACATCATCATCTATCGCTTTTAAAACCTGACTTTTAATCTCCGATAAGTATGTCTTAAACTCTTTTGTAGCACTGGCATCAGTTACATATCCATGTCCACCAATGATATGTTTGGCATGATAAGCATCTATTTTATCTAATGCACTAAGTGAACCTAAAATTGAACCATCACGCAAGGATGTTAGTCTCCCACTAAAAACCAAATCTCCTACAAACAAACTTTGTTTACTAGGGACATACACTACCAAATCACCTTTTGTATGTGCTATATTTTCTATTTGTTTAATCTCAAATTTCTCTTTTCCTAGAGAAATAGTAAGATTATTATCTACTATTTTATCCAATTTAACAATTTTGGTCTTAGCAAAAAGTTCTTTCCCTAAAATTCTTTGTATTCTTGTTTCCATACCAACTACAATGTTTTCTTCATATGTCCGTGGACCTATCAACAAAGCACCTTTACTTTTATAAAAACTATTACCTAACCAATGGTCATCATGTATATGAGTATTTATTACATATTTTACAGGGAGTGATGCTATTTTTTGCATTTCCTCATAGGCTTGACTTGCGTAAGAAAAAGTAGGACCGCTGTCGATGACAACGTACCCAACTTTCGTTTGAACAAAACATGAGTTTACTACATTCCCAGCATTTTGCTTTTCTATAGGTTCGAGCTTACCAAAAAAACAGTAGACACCTTCTGTTACCTTTTTAGGTTTAAGATTGTATTCAAAACCAAAAACAAAGCAGAGGGTTAATAAGAATGTAATAATACTTTTCAATTGGTAACCTTTCTATTTCTAAAACTTAAATTGATACTGAGCTAAGAAAGCATCATCTTTAAAGAGCGCACCTACACCTTTAAACTCTTTATCTACATCTGCAAGAACGTAGTTAAGTTGAATTCTATGTCTATTTCTACCTCTTC
>Ga0256827_10000360_pt1 | contig 27710 bp, 21 predicted proteins | sample CV84metaG_FD_185977 | JGI IMG/M metagenome (GOLD analysis project Ga0256827, IMG submission 185977) | Hydrothermal vent microbial communities from East Pacific Rise, Pacific Ocean - CV84 | ecosystem: Environmental > Aquatic > Marine > Hydrothermal vents | place: Pacific Ocean: East Pacific Rise...
AAGTCTTGGTTTTGTTTTTTCTCCTTTAACCTTTTCAACCTACGTAAGCCCAACGTCATTAAGTTAAGACGTAAAATCTATAATTTAAGCGTCATTGCTTCGTCTTCCGATAACTATCGGAAGACGAAGCAATCTTGTTAATATCAAGAGATTAACTTTGTTGAGGGCTTTGAACTATAAAGTTCGAGTTCAAAGCCTGTCCCGATTTATTTCGGGGGCGTGTGAGAAATTCAAACCGAAGAATACTAAGGTATTTTGAGGATTTGGATTTTGAGCAACAACGCAGAAATCGGACTTTATAGACAAACACTAGATAGATTTAAGCATCGAACTTAAAATCTTAACACACATTAACATTTTTAAAATAAATTTTAAACTTTTTGAAAGTATATTTGTCTGTCAAAAAAAATAAGATTTAACTATGGATACAACAAATGTTATAGAGCAAACAGTAAATTCGACAAATGTCGATATTAAAGAATTGAACGAAAGAATTCAAAAAGAAAGTTCTTTTGTTGATTTACTTTCTATGGAAATGAAGAAAGTAATTGTTGGACAAAAACACTTAGTTGATAGTTTATTAATAGGATTATTATCTAATGGGCATATTTTATTAGAAGGTGTTCCGGGATTGGCAAAAACACTTGCAATAACCACTTTAGCCAGTGCAATTGATGCTAAATTCAGTAGAGTTCAGTTTACTCCTGATTTGTTACCTGCCGATTTATTAGGAACACTTATCTACAGTCAAAAAAACGAAGAATTTGTTATTAAAAAAGGACCTATTTTTGCTAATTTTATTTTAGCAGATGAAATTAACCGTGCTCCTGCAAAAGTACAATCGGCACTTTTAGAAGCAATGCAAGAAAGACAAGTAACAATAGGCGACGAAACATATAAAATGGACGAACCATTTTTAGTACTTGCCACACAAAACCCAATAGAACAAGAAGGGACATATCCATTGCCTGAGGCACAAGTTGACCGTTTTATGCTAAAAGTTATTATCTCATATCCTAATAAAGAGGAAGAGCAACTTATTATGCGTCAGAATATTGCAAAAACATTTCCGGTAATAAACAAAATACTTAAACCCGAAGATATTGTAAAAGCACGCTCGGTTGTACAAGATGTTTATATGGACGAAAAAATAGAAAAATATATAGTAGATATAGTTTTTGCAACACGTTTTCCTGAGCAATATGGTTTAGAACAATATAAAACTATGATTTCTTTTGGAGGCTCGCCACGTGCTACAATAAACCTGTCTTTAGCTACAAAAGCCTATGCATTTATCAAACGCAGAGGCTATGTAATACCAGAAGATGTTCGTGCAGTTTGCCACGATGTGTTGCGTCATAGAATAGGCTTAACTTACGAAGCCGAAGCAGAAAATATAACATCAGAAGATATTATTAACGAAATTCTAAATTCGGTTGAAGTACCTTAAAGTTTTGAGCGTCATTGTGAGGAGGTACGACGAAACAATCCCTAAATTAAACAGATTACTTTGCTACGCTCGTAATGACGAAAATAACTTAATAAATTTTTAACTTTATAAACTTAATAATTAAAAAAATGAGTAAATTAATATTTAAATTAAAAGGAAACGAAGAAAAATGGCCTGCAAGATTAGAAAACTATCTGGGAGCAGAATTAGCTTCGCAAGCAAAAACAGAAATTGATGCAACAGCAAGCGAATATCTTGCAAGCATACAATTGCTTGAGTATAAAAAAAATCAGAGTTTAGAAGATAAAATAAAATCTGATAAAGATATTATATCAGCATTTATTATCGATAATAAAGAAGTGAAACAAAGATTAGTTTAATTTTCTATTGAATAAATGGAAGCAGCAGATTTATTAAAAAAGGTAAGAAAAATTGAGATAAAAACTCGAGGGCTGACAAATCAAGTATTTGCCGGAGAATATCATAGTGCTTTCAAAGGAAAAGGAATGACCTTTAGCGAAGTTAGAGAATATCAATATGGCGATAGTATAAGAAATATTGATTGGAATGTTACTGCACGTTTTAATAAACCATTTGTTAAAATTTTTGAAGAAGAAAGAGAACTTACTGTAATAATTCTTATTGATGTAAGTGCATCAAAAGTTTTTGGAACACAAATGCAATACAAACGCGATTTAATTACCGAACTTGCGGCAGTTCTTTCGTTTTCTGCAATTCAGAACAACGATAAAATAGGTGTAATTCTATTTTCTGATGTGGTAGAGAAATTTATTCCGCCAAAAAAAGGCAAAAAACATATTTTGCGTATAATTCGCGATTTATTAGAATTTCAACCTAAGCACAAAGGAACAAATATCTCTGGAGCATTAGAATTTTTTACTAATGCAATAAAAAAGAAAAGCACAGCCTTTTTAATCTCAGATTTTATAGATGAGGATTACGAAAAATCTTTGCAAATCGCTAATAACAAGCACGATATAATGGCAATAAAAGTTTACGACGAAAGAGAAACTAAATTACCAAATGTAGGCTTGCTTAAATTAGTTGATGCCGAAACAGGTAAATGCAAGTGGGTAGATACATCTAACAGAAAAATAAGAGAAAATTACGAAAAATCTTGGAAAAAATCTGAAGCATATTTAAAAGGAATTTTTGCTAAATATGGAGTAGATAATATATCGGTAAATACAAACCAAGATTATATAAAACCATTAATAGGATTATTTAAAAGAAGAGCTTAATTATCATTATGTTTAGAATTTTATTTTTTATAAATTTTATTTTTATTCTTGTATCTAATATTTTTTCACAAAATATTAGTGTAGATGCAAAATTAGATACAAACCAAATACTTATTGGCGACCAGTTTCATTTAACTATGGAACTTACCAAACCAAAAGATGCTAATGTTGTTTTTCCTTTTTTGCAAGATACAATTATAACAGAAATTGAAATAATTAGCAGTAGTAAAATAGATACAATTTCTACTACAAAAAACAGTGTAACACTTCAAAAAGAGCTAACTCTAACATCTTTTGACAGTGGTGCATATATTATAGATTCCTTAGCTTTTTTAGTTGATAGTATTGATACAATTTTTGCCGAAAAAAAATTGTTTATAATGGTTAATACCATGCTAGTTGATACAACAAAAAAAGCAATTGCAGATATAAAAGCACCTTTTGAAGCACCAATGACCTTTAGAGAATTTATAGAAGAATATTGGACATATATCGCTATTGGCTTGTTTTTTATTTTAGCACTTGTTCTGTTATTTATTTATAGAGATAAACTTAAACCAAAGAAAACAGAAAAACCAAAACCTGCAAAACCAGCAGAACCAGGTTATATTATTGCTCTTAGAGAATTAGAAAATCTTAAAGAAAAAAAATTGTGGCAAAATAATAAAGTAAAAGCTTACTATATAGAATTAACCGATATTATAAGAACATATCTATATAATCAGTTTGATATTTATTCTTTAGAAAAAACCACATCGGAAACTATAGCAGAAATAGAAAAAATTAATATTATTACCGACGAACTTAAATCAAGCATTTTGCAAATATTATCGTTAGCCGATTTTGTAAAATTTGCAAAAGCACAACCTTTACCCAACGAACACGATTTAAGTTTAAAAAATGCAATATATTTTGTTGAAGAAACAAAAAAATTAATATTAAAAAACATGGAAAGTGTTTCAGTGAAAAAAACTAAAGATGAAAGTGAAAATATCAATAAACAAGATGATGAAAAACTTTCAACTTTATAAACTTTTAACTTTATAAACTAAAAGTTATGTTTGGATACGAATTTGTAAATAAAGAATTTTTCTACCTGTTCATTTTATTTGTACCGGCAATTGTGTGGTATGTTTTAAAACAAAAGCACATTAATGCGGGCATACAAGTTTCTACCCTAAATGGGTTTAACAATACACCAACAACATATAAATATTATTTACGACATGTAATTTTTGTATTAAGATTATTAGCCGTATCTGCATTAATTCTGGCTTTAGCACGACCACAATCTACCGACAAATGGAAAAATATTACTACCGAAGGAATAGACATTATAATGGCATTAGATGTTTCTTCTAGTATGTTGGCAATGGACCTTAATCCAAATAGATTAGAGGCAGCAAAAGAAGTTGCACAAAATTTTATAAAAGACCGAATAAACGACCGTATCGGGATAGTTGTTTTTGCAGGCGAAAGTTTCACACAATGCCCACTAACAACCGACCATAAAGTTTTAGTAAATCTTGTTGCTGATATAAAAACAGGTTTAACACAAGATGGTACAGCAATTGGTATGGGCTTGGCAACTGCCGTTAACAGATTAAAAGATAGCCAAGCAAAAAGCCGAATAATAATACTTTTAACCGATGGTGTTAATAATCAGGGCGATATATCACCATTAACAGCTTCTGAAATAGCAAAAACTTTTGGCATAAGAGTTTACACAATAGGTGTAGGAACAAAAGGAGAAGCTCCGTTTGTAGTAAGTACACCTTTTGGAAAAACTACCCAATATCAAGAAGTAAAAATTGATGAAGCAACTCTAAAAGAAATTGCTAAGCAAACCGATGGAGCATATTTTCGTGCTACCGATAATCAAGAATTGGCAGAAATATATAATGAGATTGATAACTTAGAAAAATCAAAAATTGATGTTCACGAATTTAGAAAAGAAAACGAAGAATTTTTCCTATTTGCATTAATTGGTTTAGGAATATTTTTATTAGAAATTATTTTAAAATACACTGTTTTAAGAGCAAGACCTTAAAACTTTTGACTTTATGAACTTTATAAACTTTTAACTAATATAAAATGTTTAGATTTGAAAATATAGAATATTTATATGCACTTGTTTTAATACCTGTGTTAATAATCTGGTTTTTTATGGTGTTAAAATATAGAAAAAAAGCATTAGCAGAATTTGGCGATTTAAAACTATTAGAAAACTTAATGCCCGATGTATCTGTAAGTAGATATAAATGGAAATTCTTTTTAATATTACTTGCATTAAGCTCGTTAATAATAGGTATTGCAAACCCGCAAATTGGTTCTGAGTTGCAAACTGTAAAACGAAAAGGAGTAGAAGTAATAATTGCCCTTGATGTTTCAAACAGTATGTTAGCCGAAGATATTAACCCAAACCGTTTAACACGTGCAAAACGAGCAATATCAAAATTAATCGACGATTTAAACGGAAATAATATAGGACTAATAGTGTTTGCAGGAGAGGCATACGTGCAATTGCCTGTTACAAGCGATTATGCTTCGGCAAAAATGTTTTTAAATACAATTAATACAAATATTATAAATACACAAGGTACTGCAATAGGCACAGCAATTGAACTAGCCGAAGAATCATTTACAAAAGATAATGATAAAAACAAAGCATTAATAATAATAACCGATGGCGAAAATCATGAAGATGATGCTATAAAAATTGCTGCCGAAGCAAATAAAAAAAATATTACAATTAGTACAATTGGATTAGGCTCTTTAAAAGGAACTCCAATTCCGATTGTTGATAAATTTGGCAGAAAAAATTATAGAAGAGATCATAACGGCGAAGTTATTATGACAAAACTAAACGAAGAAATGTTAACCAAAATAGCAATATCAGGTGGTGGCGAATATCTTCATGCCGATAATTCTAATTTTGGATTAAATGCAATTGTTGATAATATCAATAATATGGACAAACAAGAATTTGAAAGTAAAGTATTTTCTGATTATGAAGATAGATTTCAATATTTTATAGGTTTTGCAATATTATTAATGTTGACAGAACTCATTTTATTAGAAAGAAAAAATAAATTCACTAAAGGAATAAATATCTTTAAAGTTTAAAATTATGAGGACATTAATAGCATATATTTTAGTTTTACTTACTGTGAGTTTTGCATTTTCTCAAAAAGAGAGAAAATATATTAGAAGTGGAAATAAAAATTATATAAATAACGATTATAGCACAGCAGAATCGGAATATGCAAAAGCTATGAACGAAAAATCTAATAGTTTCGAGGCAGGATTTAATTATGGCGATGCCTTATACAAACAAAAAAAATATGATGAGGCAGAAAAACAATTCGAAAATCTGGCATATTCAGAAACTAGCAAAGAAAACAAGGCAAAAGCATTTTATAATTTGGGAAATACTTATATAAACAAGTATAAATCGGCAAAACCAGACAAAAAAGAAGAAATACTAAAAAAAAGTATTGATGCCTATAAAAATTCTTTACGCAATAATTCAAAAGATATTGATACAAAATATAATTTAGCTTATGCTCAAAAATTATTAAAAAAATTGCAACAACAACAAAATCAGCAAAAACAAAATAAAGATAAGAATAAAAAAGACCAAGACAAAAAAGACCAAGATAAGAAGAATCAAGACAAGAAGAATCAAGATAAAAAGAATCAAGATAAAAAGAATCAAGATAAAAAGAATCAAGATAAGAAGAATCAAGACAAGAAGAATCAGGACAAGAAAAAAGAAGATAAGCAAAAGCAAGAGCAAAAAAAGGAACAAGAGCAAGGTAAACAGAAAAAAGAAGAAAAGCCTAAAATGTCGAAGCAAGAAGCAATGCAAATGCTCAAAGCTTCAGAAAATGATGAAAAGAAATTGCAAAAAAAACTTCAGAAAAAGAAGGTAAAAGGGCAAAAAATTACAATAGAAAAAGATTGGTAAAGTTTATAAATTAATAATTTTAGATAATTTAAGAAGTTTAAATAAAAATAAATACATAAAAGATATATTTTTGATTAATGATAAAAAAAGATTCTGTAAGAGTTTAGAATGAAAAGAATATTAGCAATATTATTAACAATAGTTATAGGAAATATTTTTGCACAAGTTAGTTTTACTGGTGCAGGACCTGGTGCTGTTACCGTAAATCAGCGTTTTTATGTAAAATATACGGCTAACGAAAAAGGAAGTAATCTAAATGTTAAACTACCCGATAATTTTAAGATTTTAACAGGTCCAAATGTTTCGTACAGTTCAAGCACAACTTATATAAATGGCAAAGTAACAAGCAATACAACCTATACGTACACATATATTGTAATTGCAACAAAAGAAGGAAAATATACTGTACCGCCGGCTTCAATATCAATAAACGGGAAAACATACAAATCTAATAAACTTATTGTTGATGTAGTAAAAGGAACTGCAAACAATAGTACTAACACTGGTGCTAACAAATCTAATACAAACACTAATGCTAGTATAGCAGCCGGAAACAATCTTTTTGCAAAAATAATAGTAGATAAAAAAAGTGCATATGTAGGCGAGCAAATAACAGCAAGCGTTAAAATCTATACAAAATACGATATAAGAGGATTTCAAGACGCAACATATCCAAGTTGGAATGGCTTTTACAAACAAGATATTCCTATGCCCGACCAAATCTCTTTAAATAAAGAAAATGTTAATGGCCAGATCTATTATACCGCTGTGTTACAAAAAGTTATATTGCAAGCACAAAAATCTGGCGACTTAAGCATTTCACCTGCTACTTTCGAGGTTGTTGCACTAGTAAAATCTAACCGAAGAAGAGGCTTTTTCGATTCGGGATACGATCAAAAAGTTATAAAAATAAAATCTAATTCTGCTAAAATAAGTGTTAAAGCCCTGCCCCCTGCACCCGATGGTTTTAAAGGAGCTGTAGGCGATTTTAAATTATCAACAAAATTAGATAAAAACACCGTTTCGGTTAATGATGCTATTAGTTTAAAAATTAATATTTCGGGTTCGGGAAATCTAAAACTTATTGATAACCCTAGTTTAAATTTACCCCCAGATTTTGAACTCTTTGATGATGCAAAAATAACCGATAAAATAAATAATACCAGCAATGGCTCTAGCGGAAATCGTGAATTTGAATACGTTTTTGCACCTCGACATTCCGGAACTTATGTAATACCTTCGTTCAATTTTGTATATTTTAATCCTAAACTAAAAAAATATAAAACATTACAAAGTCCAAAATTTACTATAAACGTAAATAAAGGCAATGGCGATACCACAGTAATACAACATGTTACCTCTGGAATGAGTAAAGAAGATATTAAATATTTAGGCAAAGATATTAGATATATTAAAACAGGAAATCTAAATCTGAAAAAGAAAGGAATGTATATTTTTGGTTCTCCGTTGTTCATTTTTGCTTATCTGTTTCTTATCATAATTTTTATATTGATGTTTGTGATTATTAGAAAACGAATAAAAGATAATGCAAATATCAATTTAATGAAAAATAAAAAAGCAAGCAAACTTGCAAAAAAACATCTGAAAAATGCAGATAAGTCATTAAAATCTAACAATAAAAACCAATTTTACGAAGATATTACAAAATCAATTTTTGGATATGTAAGCGATAAATTAAATATACAAACATTCGACTTGTCTAAAGATAATATTAGAGAAACATTAGTATCGCACAGTGTAGAAAACAATTTAATTAACGAACTAATATCAATAATAGATACTTGCGAGTTTGAGCGTTATGCCCCATCATCTAAAGAAGGAAGATTAGAAGAAATATATAAATCGGCAGAAACGCTAATTAATAAATTAGAAAAACAAATAAAAAAAGTGAACATATAATGATTAAGAAAATATTTATATTATTACTATTAATTGGCTCTTTTAATTTGAGTAATGCTCTTGACCTAGAAACTTTAAGTGATAGTGCCGAAACATACTATTCTCAAGGAGAATATCAAAAAGCATTAGATGAATATAACGAAATAATTGAAAAAGGATATGAAAGTGGACGCTTATATTTTAATATCGGAAATGCCTATTATAAATTAAATAAAATAAACGATGCCATCTTAAACTACGAAAAAGCAAAAATACTTTTGCCAAACAATAAAGATATAGCATTTAATTTAGAAATGGCAAAACGTAATATTACAGACAAAATTGAAAAAGTTCCTGTATTTTTTATTATAAACTGGTACAATTCTTTTGTAGGTATATTATCTACCGATGCATGGGCAATTATTAGCATGATAAGTTTTGCCGCAATGCTTTCGCTAATATTTATATTCTTTTTTACAAGATCGTATCTATTGAAAAAATTTAGTTTTTGGATTGCAATTTCATTATTTGTGCTAACTACCGCAAGTTTCATTTTTTCTAACAAAGAAAAAGACAGAGTAGAAACCCGAAATTATGCTATTGTTTTTGAACCCGTTGTAAATATAAAAGCATCGCCAAACGACATTGCTACCGACCTTTTTGTATTGCACGAAGGCACAAAAGTAGAAATTCGCCAAAGCTCTAAAGATTGGGTAGAAATTAAAATTGAAGATGGAAGCGTAGGCTGGATTAAAAGAGACCTACTTGTTATTATCTAAAAAATATATTTAATCCACATCGTATTTATTATTAGAAACTCACGCTAAGCCTTTATTTTATGTAATTAAATTCACATTTTAAGCCTAAACCACTGATAAACAATATTTTATTTTGTTAATATAATAAATATGATATTGATAATTTGTATTATTTAATTAATAACTTTGAAGTTAAAATGTGTTTAACTTAAAATAAACTTAACAATGGCACTAAGGTATTGGTTAATAATAGTTCTGAGTATGTTTGTTTTTAAAGCATATACTCAAAACGACACCATAAATAAGCTTGATGAAAATAATTTCAAACAAGATTATTGGATTTACTATTATTCTGGAGATAAAAAGAAAGAAGAAGGTAAATACATCGACAATAAAAAAGAAGGCATTTGGAAAGCATATTATCCATCGGGAACAATAAAAAGCAACATCACTTATGTAAAAAACCGACCAAATGGTTATGCCAAATTCTATTACGAAGATGGCAAAATATCGGAAGAAGGCGTTTGGAAAATAAACAAATGGGTTGGTGAGTATAAAATGTATCACAAAAACGGAAACCTTTCTTACGACTGGAACTATAGCGAAAATGGAAAACGTACAGGAGAGCAAAAATATTATCATCCTAATGGAAAAATAATGATTGAAGGAAAGTGGGAAAATGGAAAAGAAGAAGGCGTTGTGAAACAATATGACGAATCTGGCAAATTACTTTCTGAAAGAACCTTTGCCGACGGAAAACAAGACCCAAGTTCTATAAAATATTACACCCCTGATTCTGATAAAAAAACAACAGAAACAAAAAAAGAAGAAACAAAAACAAATACCCCCACAACAAATACAAAAATTAAAAGTTTTAGTGGCACAGGAACTACCACCATGTATAATTCAAAACATCAAAAATATAGAGATGGGTACTTTGTAAACGGTAGATTAAAAGATGGCAAAGAATATTCTTATGGAGCAGACGGAAAACTAACTAAAACAATAATTTATAAGAATTTTAAAAAAGTTGATATAAAATACGGAGGAAAAGTAGAGTAGAATGTCTGATAAATCAAAATTTGTAATTTATAATTCTTTACACCGAAAGAAAGAAGAATTTAAACCTATTATCGAAGGTCATGTTGGAATGTATGTTTGCGGGCCAACAGTTTATGGCGATCCACATTTAGGACATGCACGTCCCGGAATTACTTTCGATGTGCTTTTTAGATATCTAAAATATTTAGATTATAAAGTTAGATACGTTAGAAACATTACCGATGTTGGGCATTTAGAAAATGATGCCGATGAGGGCGAAGATAAAATTGCAAAAAAAGCACGCTTAGAACAGCTTGAGCCAATGGAAGTTGTTCAGTATTATACCGATAGATATCATCAATTTTCTGACGAACTAAATATCCTAAAACCAAGTATTGAACCAAGAGCTTCGGCACATATTATGGAACAAATTGATATGATAGAAGACATAAATAAAAATGGTTTTGCATATGAGGTTAACGGCTCGGTATATTTTGATGTAGAAAAATATAACAAAAGCTATAAATATGGTAAACTTTCGGGCAGAAATATTGAAGATATGCTCGAAAATACCAGAGTATTAGACGGACAAAAAGACAAAAAAAGCAGTATAGATTTTGCTCTTTGGAAAAAAGCAAAACCAGAGCATATAATGCGTTGGAAATCTAAATGGAGCGACGGTTTTCCTGGTTGGCATTTAGAATGCTCGGCTATGAGTACAAAATATTTAGGCGAAGAATTTGATATACACGGTGGCGGTTTAGACTTGCAATTTCCTCATCACGAATGCGAAATAGCACAATCTACTGCTGCAAACGGAAAAGAATCTGTTCGTTACTGGATGCACAATAATATGATTACCATTAACGGACAAAAAATGGGAAAATCTTTAGGTAATTTTATTACTTTAGAAGAATTGTTTACAGGCAATCATAAATTATTAGAACAAGCATATACCCCAATGACAATTCGTTTTTTTATTCTTCAGGCACACTACAGAAGCACAGTAGATTTTTCTAACGAAGCACTGCAAGCTGCCGAAAAAGGTTTAGAAAGATTACTAAAAGCAGTAGAAACAATTAACAAATTGCCTGTTTCAGATAAATCTACAGTTGAAATTAAACCAATGATAAACGCTTGTTTTGATGCAATAAACGACGATTTAAACACACCTATTGCAATATCAAAACTTTTTGATGGAGCAAAAATTATAAATTCTGTTTATTCTAACACAGAAAAACTTAATGCAAAAGATATTGAAACTCTTAAACAATTTTATAATAATGTTGTTTTTACAATTTTAGGACTGAAACAAGACAAATCATCAGCTAATAACAATTCGGTATTTGATGAACTTGTAGATATGGTTCTTAATTTAAGATTAGAAGCAAAAGCAAATAAAGATTTTGCATTATCAGATAAAATAAGAGATAATTTAACAAACTTAGGGTTTGAAATTAAAGATAAAAAAGACGGCTTCGAATGGGATTTAAAAGAAAAGTAATTAAATATTTCTTATTAGGATTATTTTCGATAGTATTATTTTCCTGTGGAAATAACGAAGGCGATATTCCAAAATGCAATGATAATAATATTGTGCAAACCCCTGTGTTTTCAGGCAAAAAAATAATATCACCATCAAACGGAAGTGAATACACAATTGGCGATACAATTCTTTTAAAAACCCAAAATGCCGACACTATAAAATTAGATTCTGTAGTTTTGTTTTTAGATGCCGATAAAATAAACACATTTGATGCAAATGAAAATGCTTTTTTGTTTACAACATCAAATTTAATTACAGGAAAACATATTTTTGGTATAGAATCGTGGTATAGAGGCGAAAGAAACAGAACCGATGTTAGCTTATTTTTTAAATCTGATATTGCTCCAATTCAGTATAACGCAAAAATTATAAATACTTATCCGCACTCCACAAAATCGTACACACAAGGTTTATTGTTTGACAATGGACAGCTTTACGAAAGCACCGGACAATGGGGCGAATCAGCATTAAAAAAGACAGAACTTGAAACAGGAAAAATTTTAGACGAACATATACTTCCTGCAAAAGTATTTGGCGAAGGAATAGTTGCATTTGACAATGAATTTATTCAAATAACTTGGAAATCGAGAACAGCTTATGTCGTTAACAAAAAAGACCTTAGCTTAAAAAAATCTTTTACCTACGACACCGAAGGGTGGGGTATTACAAACTATGGCGATAATTTAATTATGAGCGATGGCTCGCATAAACTCTATATTGTTGAACCAAACACATTTTCGGTAATAAAGCAAATAGAGGTTTTCGATAACAAAAAAGCAATTGTAAACCTAAACGAACTAGAAAATATTAATGGTAAAATTTATGCAAATGTATATTTATCGCACAATATTGTGATAATAAACCCCGAAACAGGAAAGGTTGAAGGGAATATAGATTTAACCAATATTATTCCTGAAAAATATATAAACGAAAACGATAATGTGTTGAATGGAATAGCATATAATCCTTTAAATAAAAAATTATATATTACAGGCAAACGCTGGAATAAATTATTTGAAATAGAATTAGTAGAAACTAATTAGTAAAAAAAAATGAAGAAAGTTTTAATTAGTATAGTTATTTTAGTTGCAATTATTGGAATTGGTATTGCCGGTTATTTTGTGCTTAATAAAAAAGAAAAAGTTTTATCTTCGTCAATAAACGCTATACCCACTGACGCATCATTAATTTTTGAGATAAATAATTTAAACGATTTTTCAACAAATATTAATAATAAATCGGTTTATTGGCACGAACTTAGTAAACTAAAAATATTTAAGAATATTAAAACCGAATTAGTTACGTTAGATTCTATTTTTAATAAAGATGACGATTTAAGAAATAATTATTTTAAAAAATCATTACTTATTTCAGCACATAAATCGGGTAAAAATGATGTAAACTTCCTTTTTGTAATTCAAAATAAATTAAACGCAAATATTAATTTAATAAAAAAAACATTTTTTATTAAAAATGCCGATTTATTGGTTAGCGACTACGATAAACATAAAATCTACAGTTTAAAAAATGAAAAAAAATATTCATTCTCAATATTAAATGGCGTAATAATAATATCGAAATCTAAGTTGCTTATAGAAAAAGCTATAAGACAAATTAACGCTAATGTTTCTGTGCTTGATAACCCTGTGTATAAAAAAATTGCTTTAACTGCAGGAGCAAATGTTGATGCAAATCTTTATTTAAATGTAAATTCTATTTCAAATTTACTAAATCCTGTTTTATCTAAAGATTTATTAGCAAAAATAACTAAGTATTCGTCGTTTACCGACCAAACAGAACTAGATTTTTATATAAAAGAAAACGAAATTTTATTAAACGGATTTTCTTATTTAAGCGATTCCTTAAATAATTATATGAATATCTTTAAAGGACAAAACCCTGTTTCGTTTGATATTGAAGAAATTTTACCTGCAAACACATCAATGTTTTTACTTTATGGTATCAGCGATAAAGATAAATACAAAAAAGCTTACAGGAAATATTTGGAATATAATAAGTTACTAGAACAACACGACAAAAAATTAAACGAAATAAACACAAAATATAATTACGATTTACAAAAAGAGTTTTACTCGTTTTTAGACGATGAAATTGTTGTTTTTTATACCGATATAAACAAACTTGACTATAATCAAAATGCCTTTGTAGCAATAAAAACCCTTAGTAAGAGCATGGCTAAAGACAAATTAAATATATTGCTTGATGCCTATGCCGGAATTAAAGGAGTGGAAACAAAAAGCTTAGAAACAGAATATAAAATTGATGATGAAACATCTCAAACAATATACAGTTTGCCTATAAATGTACCTAGTATTATTTTTGGCGATATTTTTGCAAATATTTCAGGAGAATATTTTACTTATATTGATAATTATTTGGTGTTTGGAAACTCTGTAAAATCGTTATCTAGTGTTATTTACGATAATGTATTACAAAAAACACTAGATAATAATATTAAATATAATAAAATAAAAGATAGAGTATCTTCTTCGGCTAATTTTAATCTTTATGTTGATATACCTGCATTTACAGACTATGCTGCAACATATTTTAATGCCAATTACATTAAAAAAATTGAAGAAAACAAAGAGTTAATAAGTAAATTTAAATCGCTAATATATCAATCGGAGATTGAAAAAGACTTATTATATAATACAGTGTATATTAACTATAATCCTATCTCTAAAGACAAACCAAGAACAGTTTGGGAAAGCAAAATAGACACAGCACTCGCATTTAAACCAAAGGTAGTAGTAAATCATAAAAATAATAAAAACGAAATCTTTGTACAAGACCAAAGAAACAATATTTATTTAATAAATGATGCCGGCAGAATTCTTTGGAAAAAAAATATTGGAGAAAAAATATTAGGTAAAATTCATCAAATAGATTATTATAAAAATAAAAAATTGCAATATTTATTTAATACAAAATCAAAAATTCATTTAATAGATCGCAATGGAAACTATGTTGAGCGATACCCAATAAACATAAATAATGGGGCTTCTTGCGGACTTGCCTTATTCGATTATGAAAAAAACAGAAACTACAGAATATTAATACCAGATTTGAATAAAAAAGTACAACTTTATAGTGTAGAAGGAAATATTTTAGACGGTTGGGAATTTGACAAAACAGATAATATTGTTAAAACTACACCTCAACACTTTAGAGTTGAAACAAAAGATTATATTATTTTTGCCGATAGCCTAAAAACCTATATTCTCGACAGAAAAGGCAAAACAAGAGTAGTTGTAAAAGATTATTATAATAAATCTAAGAATAATAATTTTGTGCTCGATAAAAAAACAGAACTTCATAAAGACCGTTTAATAACAACCGATAGCAAAGGTCAAATTAAATTTATATATTTTGATGGAACTGTTAAAACATTTAAATTTAATGAATTTAGTGCAAAACATTTTTTCTTGTTTAAAGATATTGATGGAGATTACAGAAGAGATTATATTTTTGCCGATAAAACAAAATTAATTGCATATAATTACAAAAAAGAAGTTATTTTAGAATACAACTTTAATTCTGATATTTCAGAAAAACCATCATATTATCAATTCCCCGAAAATGTTAAAAAATTAGGAATTGTATTAAAATCTGATGAAGAAATTTATTTAATAAATAGCGATGCAACATTATATCAAGGTTTTCCTTTAAAAGGGCAAACAGGTTTTAGTATAGCTAGGTTCGAAGGATTAAAAGCAGAATTTAACCTTATAGTAGGTGCAGATAACGAATTTCTGTTTAACTATAAAGTAAAATAATAAAAAGAATTTTTTAAATTAAATTACAAATATTGAAAATAGAAGAGGTTTACAGTCAGGTAATTAAAGCAATAGAGCAAAATAATAAATTTGTTATCATTCCACATCACAACCCCGATGGCGATGCAATGGGGTCTGCTTTAGCGTTTAAAGTTTTGTTAGATAAAATAGGAAAACACTCAAATGTTGTTACCCCAAACGATTACCCCGAATTTTTGCATTGGTTACCAAAAAACGAAAGTGTTGTTGTTTGGTTTAAAAATAAATATAAAGCTAAATCAATTATTGAAGATGCCGATGTAGTAATATTTGTAGATTTTGCTCAGCTAAGCAGAATAGAAGAATTTAACGATAAACTTTTTGAAGATAAAACAAAAATTCTTTTCGACCACCACCCCGATACAGAGGGATTTCCTGATTTAAAAATTACTGATACAAGAGTAAGCTCTACATCGGAATTAGTAGGCAGATTTTTTATGGAAACTAAATTTTCTACACTTATTGATAAAGATATTGCATCGTGTTTGCTAACAGGAATAATTACCGATACAGGTTCTTTCAACCACAATTCATCAAGACCCGAAACCTACGAAGTTTTATCGGTTTTATTAAAAACAGGAGTTAATAAAGACGAAATATACAACAAAGTTTATAATAATTTTTCGTTCGAAAGAACGCAATTATTAGGTTTAATGCTAAATAAAAATTTAACTTATTTGCCCGATTTTTCAACAGCATTTATGTGCCTTTCGCAAAAAGAAATGGAAGAATACAAATTTCAACATGGCGATAGCGAGGGTTTTGTAAATGTGCCACTTGGCATTAAAGGCATTGTGTTTTCAGTGTTTTTTATGGAAAAAAAAGATAGAATTAAAATATCTTTTCGTTCAACAGGTAGTTTTCCGGCAAACGAAATTGCAAAAAAATATTTTAACGGTGGCGGACATAAAAATGCTGCAGGAGGATTTTGTAAATTAAGTATGGACGAAACCATCAAAAAATTTAAAGAAGCTTTATCAGAATATAAGGCAATTCTTAATACATCAACAATATAAAAAAATGTATTTTATGATGAAAATAAATGTTATTTTTTTATTGATTCTGTCGGTTAATTTTACAACTTGCAAAACTAATACAAAAAAAAATATCCCTAAAGATAAAAAGGAATATGAACAAACAATGCAAGACGTAAATAAAATTCTAATCAGAAAAGATATGGATAAAATGATAGGATTTTCACGAAATCATGCTTGGAATATGATTGCAGATTCTACAGGTTTTTTATACGAAATATACGAACACGGCACAGGCGATACTGCCGTAGATGGCTTGTTAGCTACTATAAATTATAATATACAATTGCTTGACGGAACAGTTTGTTATAGTTCCGATTCTTTGGGTAGTCAAACATTTTTAATAAATCATGGCGGGGTGGTAACAGGTTTGCAATACGGTATTTTAAAAATGCGAGTTGGCGATAAAGCACGTTTTCTTTTTCCTCCATATTTGGCTCATGGTTTAATTGGCGATGAGGATAAAATACCACCTATGTCGATTATCTATTACGATGTAGAACTACTTTCGCTAAATAAATAATTAGTTTTATCAATGATGAAAATAATTAAAATATTAAGTGTTGCATTAATAAGTATCTTTTTTTCTTCTTGCGAAAATAAATATCCAAATTACAAAAAATCTGAGCAAGGAATTTATTACAAATATTATGTAATTGGAGAAAAAAATAAAAATGCAAAATATAGCGATTATATTTTTGCAGATATAACCTATAAAACCACAAAAGACAGCATTTTTTTCGAGGGTAAAAGAAAATTTCAAATAACTCCATCAGATTTTAACGGAGGAATAGAAGACTGTTTTTTAATGCTTTCGAAAGGCGATAGTGCCGATTTTATTATCTCAGCAAACGATTTTTTTACAAAAACATTACACACCAAACTACCTTCATTCTTAAAAAACAATGAAGATATGATTGTTGCCATCAAGCTAATTGATATAATGACAAAAGAAGAATACGAAAAAGAAAAACAAGAATTTTTGGCTTGGATAAAAGATTTTGAAGAATACGAGCAAGTTAAATTAAAACACTATTTAGAAACAGAAAACACATCGGTTGACCCTGCAAAAAATGGTTTATATAAAATTTTGGAACAAAAAGGAAATGGCAAAACAATTGAAAAAGGCGATACAATTATTGTTGATTACGAAGGCAAATTTTTAAATGGCAAAAAGTTTGATTCTACTATCGACCGAAATGCTCCATTTCAGTTTATTTATGGCAATCAATGGCAAGTAATTAAAGGACTTGAAATTGCACTTAGCACAATGCAAGAAAACGAAAAATCTACCTTTATTATGCCATCATATTTTGCTTTTGGCAGCAAAGGCTCATCAACAGGGATAATTCCCCCTTTTACTTCTGTTATTTTTACAGTTCATCTCAAAAAAATTAAAAAAACTTTGCTAAATGAAACTAATAAATAAATTTAATATTTCGGTTTTTATTGTTCTGTTATTTAGTTTTTCGGCTTGTGATAACACTGCAGAAAAACCAATTAAAAAACATTATTTTGCAAACTTTGGCGAAATTCATGGCACATATTATAATATTCAATATCAGTTTACTAAGGATATAGAAGATAGCTTGCTTTTAGTTTTAGATACTGTAAATCAGTCGCTTTCTACCTATATCGAAAACTCAATAATTTCAAAAATAAACAGAGATGAACAAAATGTAGAACTCGATAGTTTATTTACAATTGTGTTTAATGAAGGCAAAAAAGTTTACAAAAAAACAAATGGAGCTTTTGATATGACTGTTGCCCCTGTTGTAAATGCTTGGGGTTTTGGTTACACCGATTCTATTCATGTAGATAGTTTGGTTATAGACAGTTTAATGCAGTTTGTAGGTTTCGATAAAATTAAAATTGTAAAAAATAAAATTGTAAAAAAAATTGCAGGAATAAAACTTGATGGCAGTGCAATTGCTAAAGGATATTCGGTAGATTTTGTTTGTTATTATCTGCAAAGTTTAGGGATAAAAAATTATTTAGTTGATATTGGTGGCGAAGTTCGTGCAAATGGGAAAAACAAAAAAAATATAATTTGGAAAGTTGGCATTGATAAACCAATTTTTGACCCGATGGCACAAGAGCGTAATTTACAAGATGTAATAAAACTAAAAAATATAGCAATAGCAACATCTGGAAATTATAGACAATTTTACAAACGTGGAGATAAAATAATAGCTCATACAATAAACCCCAAAACAGGCTACCCTGCAATAAACGAGGTGCTTAGCGTTTCTGTGCTAAACAAAAAATGTATGATTGCCGATGCCTATGCTACTTCGTTTATGGTTGTTGGTTTAGAAAAAGCAAAACAAATTGTAGAACAAGACAGCACCCTCTCGGCTTATATTATATATAAAGATAGTTTAGGAAATCATAATGTTTGGTTTGATAAAAAATTTGAGGAATATATTCAAAAAAAATAGATTGTAAACCTTTTAAGCATTAAGGTATCCGTTTACTTATTTTTTTTTGCTTATAAACTTGTCTTTTGCAACTATTTTTTCTAATTTAGCGTCTTGAAATAGATAATATTTTTTTAACTAAATTTTTTAATAATGAAAAAGTTTTACTTAACAATGATTACTGTATTTTTTATGAGTACAGTAATGTTTGGTCAGGTTTTTAACCCTGGGCCATTAACCAATGGTAATTTGAAATACAAAACTATCGGTTATAAAACACAAAAGCATAGCTCTTCGAAAGCTACAACCGCTTCTGTATTCTCAGAAGATTTTGAAAGTGGTGCAATTCCAACAGGTTGGGAACAATCAGGTGGATATGATTGGTCATTTGGAGATGATCTTAGTTCTCAGTATTGGACAATTCCACCTCACACAAAGTATTGTGGTGTTAATGATGATGCTCAAGGACAAAATGGAGATGGTAACGATATGTGGTTGAAGTCACCTGTTATTGATTTATCATCAGCAACCTCTCCTACATTAAAATTTGAATATCATTTCACTCAGTACCAAAGTCAAGGTATTACAACTATTAAAATTAGTACTGATGGAGGAACAACTTGGACTGATTTAGAAACTCTTACTCCTAATACAGAGTGGGAAGCTCACATAATTGATTTATCTTCAGTTGTTGGAGAAGCAAATTTTAGATTTGCATTTCATTACAGTGATGAAACTACATGGAATAATGGTGCAGTATTTGATGATGTTGTAATAAATGATGTTACCGCTCCTGATTTAGTTGCAAAAGCAACAGGTTATGTTAGTGAATATTATGCACAGCCTATGGATCAAGCAATTGCTTTTGCTCCAACAGGAACAGTTTCTAATGTTGGTCTTGAATTAACTGATGCAACAAATTACGAATTAACTATCACTGGTGGTTACTCAAATAGTCAAGCTATTACAGTTCCTATGGCAGCATTTGTTTCAAGCGAAGATTTTACATTTGATAATTTTACACCAACAGAAGGTGATTTTACCTTTGATTACAATGCTAACTATGCTAATGATTTTGACCCTTCTAATAATACTGCAAGTGCATCTATTCATTTTGGAGGTCCTGAATTAGTAAGAGATAATGGTGATACAATTGGTAATTTTAATGTTGGCTCAGAAGGTGGCGAATTAGGAAATATCTTTATAGTTAGTTCAAAAGATACTATAACTTCAGTAAAATGGAGAATGGCAGGTACTGCTGGTGACCAAGTTGCTGTAATAATTAGAAATGTTGATACTACAGGTACTCCAACAACAGAAGTTGGAAGAACAGTAGCTGTTATTAATGATGGTTCTGATAATTATGAAGCAATTATTATAGGACAAGTTGTTTTAGACCCAGGTAAATATTTTATTGGTTGTGTTGAAGGTGCTCATTATCTAAATTTAAAATATACTTCTACTCCATTTATCGAGAAAACATCATGGGCATTAAGTGGTGGAACTTGGTATGATTTAGGTGTTGCAAGTTTCCCTTACACATTTTATCTTAGACCTCAGTTTAACAATTTTGTTGAAATAAATAATGATGTTAATTTAGTATCTATTAACACTCCTGTTTCTACTGGTGTAGGTAATGTTGATATTACAGGAACAGTAATGAATATTGCGAATATGTCAAATTTAACATCTTTTGATGTTACATATACAATAGATGGTGGTGCAGCTGTAGCAACTTATAATGTAACTGGTATTGATATAGCTTCTGGTGCAACTTATGATTTTACTCATAACGTAGCTTGGGCTTCTACAACAGGACAACATACTATTGAAGTAACAATATCTAATCCTAACGGAAATGTTGATGAAAATCCAACTGATAATGTTTTATCTAAACAAATATTAATTGTTAATGAGGTATTTCCAAAAGCAGTTGTTTACGAAGAAGGAACTGGTACTTGGTGTGGATTTTGTGTTAGAGGTCTTGTAGGACTTAACACAATGGCACATGATATTACTGACGGAACTTGGGTTGGTATTGGAGTACACAATGCAGATCCTATGGCAGTAACAGATTATGATGCAAAATTGGGAACATTTATTAGCGGATACCCATCAGGTATTATGGATAGACAAGAAGTTGTGGATCCAGGATTAGCTGATTTACAAGCGGCATATAATTTACATAAAGTAATGGTTCCTGTTGCAAAAATTGAAATCTCTGATCAAACTTGGGATGCTGCATCAAGAAACTATACTGTTCAAGTAACAAGTACTTTTGCTTTAGATATGGCAAGTGCAGATTATAACACAGCTTTAATTATTGTTGAAGATAGCCTACACGGAACTTCTTCTGATTGGGATCAACATAATTATTATGGTGGTGGTAGCTATGGAGATATGATAGATGTTGATGGATATAACTATGGTGATGCAAATTCTCCAAGTACAAGACCAGCAGCAGAAATGTATTACAACCATGTAGGTCGTAATTTAGTTGATGGCTGGGATGGTTCGGCTAATAGTATTCCATCTGCTGTTACTTATAACACACCATATACTTTTGATTATAGCGGAACTCTTCCTGCTGAAGCAAATGAAAATTTAACTAAATTTGTTGCTTTGGTTATTGACAATGCTACAGGAGCAATTGTTAATGCTACAGAAGTTGAGTTAAATGTTGAAACTGGTGTTTCTTATATTAAAGAAAATTCTTCAATAAATATTTTCCCTAATCCTTCAACAGGTATTGTAAATGTTAAAGGTGCCGAAAATAGTACAATTGAAATATTAAATTCTTTAGGTGCAGTTGTTGCAACAATTAACAATGCTTCTTCAATGGAGACTGTTAATCTTTCAGGATTTAATGCAGGAACTTATATTGTTAGAGTAATTACTGACAATAACATTATTATTAAAAAAGTTAGTTTAGTAAAATAATGTAAGAGTTTATTTTATTTATAAAAGGTCGTTCTACTGTGAACGACCTTTTTATTTTTAGCTCAATTCTATTTATTGATTTCACAAAGAAAAAAAAATAGTGTACTTTTGTATTATAAACCAATTAAATTTTAAATTTGGAAACAGATTATTTTCTGAATTACAGTATTTTAAACATATTAAAACCATTTGAATTTAATTATCTAATAGGTATTATTTCAATGATGTTTTTAATCATTGCCTCAGCATTAATATCAGGGTCAGAGGTTGCTTTCTTTTCTCTGAAACCAGCCACACTTAAAGACATTAAAAAATCTAAATCGAAAAAATCTACAAAAATTATTAAATTATTAACACAGCCCGAAAAATTACTTGCAACAATTCTTATCAGCAATAATATTATAAACGTAGGCATAGTTATTCTTTCTTCAACTCTTAGCGATCAAATATTTAATTTTAACAATAATAAAATTTTTGAGTTTTTATTTAAGATTATTGTAATTACATTTATACTTCTATTATTTGGCGAAGTTATACCAAAAGTTTATGCAAGTCGATATAACAAACAATTTGCCGAATTTATGACAATGCCATTAAACATTCTAAGTAAAATATTTTCCCCATTAAGTTTAATACTAATTGGTTCAACATCTATGATACAAAAAAGAATTAAAACAAATAACCACATTTCTATAGACGAACTTTCTGATGCGTTAGATTTAACAGAAGACGATGAATTAAAAGAAGACGAAAAAATATTAAAAGGAATAGTAAACTTTGTAAATATCAATACAAGTGCAATAATGAAACCTAGAGTTGATGTTACATCATTAGACATTAGAGAAGACTTTAAAACCGTTTTAAATATGATTGTAGAAACAGGATATTCTAGAATCCCTGTTCACGATAAATCACTAGATAATATTAGAGGAATACTTTATGCCAAAGATTTATTACCACATATTCATAAATCAACATTTCGTTGGCAATCCTTAATTCGTCCTCCATACTTTGTACCCGAAACAAAAAAAATAAACGATTTATTAGCTGAATTTCAAGCACAAAAAAACCATATGGCAATAGTTATTGATGAATATGGCGGAAGTAGCGGTATAGTTACTCTTGAAGATGTTCTTGAAGAAATTGTAGGTGAAATTAACGACGAATTCGACGACGAAGAAAAAAACTATAAAATTTTAGCTAAAGATGAGTACGAATTTGATGGGAAAATACTTCTTCAAGATTTTTATAAAATAATTGAAATCGACGAAGATATATTTTCTGAGATAAAAGGTGATGCTGATACACTTGCAGGGCTTATTTTAGAAATAAAAGGCGAAATTCCTGAAGTAAATGATTTAATTGAATTAGAGAATTTTATCTTTAAAATACTTTCTGTAGATAATAGAAGAATAAAAGAAATATATTGTAAAATAAACCGTTAAAAATGTTTTTTAAAAAAGAAAATATAATATTAATAATAATTGCCATTTTTATTTTTACCTCTTGCCAAGATACTACAATCCCTAAGCCAAGAGGATATTATAGAATTTCATTTCCAAAAAAAGAATATAAATCATTTATTGCCCAAGGCAAATTTAAAATTCAAATACCTAATTATGCATATATCGACACTATAAAAGCCGATTCTGGGTGGTATAATATTAACTTTCCTAAATTTAATGCAATAGTATATCTTACTTATCGTGACAGTGTTAATATTAATAAAATGGTTGAAGAATCAAGAGAACTTGTATATAAACACACTGTTAAAGCCGATGATATTATAGAACAATCTTTTATTAATGCTCCAAATAAAGTTTATGGAAGTATTTACGAATTAAAAGGAAACACAGCAACTTCATTAAATTTTCATTTAGTAGATAGCACATCTAAATATTTAAGAGGTGCGCTATATTTTGGTTCTAAACCAAATAAAGATTCCCTAGCACCATCAATAAAATTTATTGAAGAAGATGTAAAATATATGATGGAAAAATTTGAATGGGATAATAGCAACAACGCAGAAATCTAATTTTATAGACAAACTCTATTTCTGTTTTGAACTGTTATAAAATTAATGTATATTTGTTAAAACTTATAAGTTATGAAATATAAAATACTATTTTCTTCGCTTTTACTGTCAATTGCAGCTATATTTTTTTTACAAAAAGAAACAAGTAAAAAGAATTTTATAAAAACTCAATTTGAGAATCTATCATCATTTAACAAGCCTGATATGGCAAGTTTTAGAGATTATATAATGATGATGGATCCTGCTACAGGGAAAATTCCATATAAAAAATACCCCATTGCCAGAAAAGCAACAGAACAAGCTTTTAAGCAAGAAAAAAGCACCAATTCGTTATTATGGGAGCAAGTACAAAGTAATATGGGCGGAAGAGTAAAAACAATAGTTTACGACCCAAACGACACAACAGGTAAAAAAGTATGGGCAGGCACTGCCACAGGTGGATTATGGTATAACAACAATATTACAACAGCAACTAATTGGGTTCCTGTTAGCGATATATGGGAAACAATGTCGATAAGTTCTATTTGTTTCGACCCAAATAATACTAATATTATGTATGTAGGAACAGGAGAATCTGAAACAGCAACAATAATATACAGAGAATCGTCAGGTAGAGGTTATGGCATTTGGAAATCAATAGACGGAGGTAATTCTTTCACTCAATTAGCTTCTACACAAAACTTTGCATATATTAGCGATATTGCAATAAAAAATGAAAATGGCACCAGTGTAATTTATGTTTCTGCAATGTCTGGTGTATATCAGGGTGAAGTTTTTCAACCTACACCAAGCGATGGTTTATATCGTTCTACTAACGGAGGAAATACGTGGACACAGGTAGCTCCTAACATTCCCGGAGAAACCGAACCTTTTGCAATATCGGATATAGAAATTGCCGAAAACGGAAAAATATATCTAGGAACAACACCTAATATGAATAATGTAGGAGGAGCTTGTATTTTACAATCAAATACAGGATTGATAGGTAGTTGGACAATTATAGACGAATTTAAAAATGCAATAACTACCGATACAGTATTAAATATCCCTGCCAGAGTAATGCTGTCGTCATCAAAATCTAATCCTAATACTGTTTATGCCATAATAGGAGCAAAATCTAACACACAAACAGTTGCCGGATTTTTATCAACACAAGGAAAATATCTAATTAAAACTACCGATGGCGGAGTAAATTGGAATTATAAAAATATGCCCAGTAATTATGATAATGGAAAAAATTGGGCTTATTTAGCTTGGCATGCTTTTACAATAAAAGTAGATCCAAATAATGCAAACAAAATTTTTGTTGGAGGTTTAGATTTACATAGGTCTGTTGATGGTGCTGCAACTTGGAAAAGAGTATCTTATTGGACTAAAATGTATTCCGGAGGAGGCGATAAATATATACACGCCGATATACACGAAATAGATTTTAACCCTTTTAATCAACAACAAATAGTTGTTTCGAGCGATGGAGGTGTTTTCTTTGCTGCACATGCATACCAAACACAACCAGCTTTTAAACAACGAAATAAATCTTTTTCTAGTTTGCAATTCTACTCTTGCACTATTACGCAAACAGGCGATTTGCATTATGCTGGCGGATTGCAAGATAATGGTTCAGTGTTTTATAATGGACACCCTTTTAATATTAATGATATGCTTATGGGTGGCGACGGAACTTATAATATGTTCGATGCCAACGAGCCTATATTAATTACATCAAGTTACAACAACAAATTTTCTATCCATAATTATAACACAAACGAAAAAGAAAATATTAATGATGTTGCATCAGGTAGTTTTATTACAACTTTTGATTATGATTCTGAAAATAATATAATATGGGCAAATGCTTGTAGCGAATTTGGTGCAAAAGCCGATAAAATATTAAAAATAGATAATCTTTTTTCTCATCATTTTGAATTTATAAATGTTGGAACAGGAGCTACAGTTCCTTTTTCGGCTGTTAGATTAGTAGGTGCAAATTCTCTATTGTTAGGAACATCAACAGGCGAATTATATAAGGTAGATGATATAAACTCATCGCCAAACTCAATGCAAATTGATGGTGGAAACTTGCCAAATGCTTTTGTTTCGTCAATTCAATGCAGCAACAATGCAGACACAATTCTTGTTACCTTTTCTAATTATGGAATTGAATCGGTATGGCAATCGTATAATGCCGGCAATTCTTGGACAAATATTTCTGGTAATTTACCTGATATGCCAATACGTTGGGCAATTTATAACCCTAATAATAAAAATAATATTATGCTTGCTACCGAAACAGGCATTTGGACTACAAATAATGCTAACGAAACTAATGTAACGTGGATTGTTCAGAATTCTGGGCTTGCAAATGTGCGTATTGATATGTTAGATATTAGAAAAACTGATAATTTAGTTCTTGCCGGAACACACGGAAGAACAATGTACACCGCCGTTTGGGAAACTCCTACAAAAATTAATAATACAACAATGCAAAATAAAAATAAATTTAGTGTTTTCCCAAATCCTGCAAAAAATAGTATTTATTTGTTATTAAATAATATCCAAAAAAATAATACGGGGTATATATATGATATTAAGGCTAATATGGTAAAGCAATTTTCTGTAAATCATACTAAAATTGATATCTCTGATTTAGAAAAGGGAGTTTATTTTATTAAAATTGATAACGAAACAATAAAATTTATAAAAGGAGACTTCTAAAAATTAAGAGACGATTTAATCAAATTGAATAATTTTGGTGAGCTTGCTTAATAGCGAGTAGTATTTTATTTGCTTTTTTTGGCAAATATCAATAATATCATCTTCAAAATATTTAGGTATTTTATTTGATATTATTATTTCTTTTGGAGTAGTTTTAGCAAGTAAATGTTCAAATAATTTTTTGTTAAATTTTATCAAATATAAATAATCTATTTTTATATCTATTTCATTAATATTATAATTATTGTTAGCTAAAAATATTATTTTTGTTTTGTACTTAATAAAATTTGTGTCGCAATAAAGATTATTATTTTCAAATGGATTTAAACAATCTAAAAAATGCACTTTTGTAATCTCACAGTTATTTCTTACATAATATTTTTTTATGTTAAAATTAATATCGGCAGTAGATTTTTTGTAATTTGTGCTACAAATTAATTCAGATTTTTTATTTTCAATGATACCTATATAAGAATGATGTTTTACATTAAACATAATTAACTCCGATTTACTGTATTTTGTGTAATAATTAAAATTAGAGTAAAAAATTAAAGCAAAAACCGAAACAAGCAAGTAAATAACAGATTTTTTATTTCTGTTTACCATATAATAAGCAATACTTATTAGTAGCAGATATAATAAAATCATTTCAATAAAATTTACATTAATATTATCGGTAATTGCTTTTGGGAAAGTATTTACTCTATGGATAATAAAACCCATTATGTCTAAAAGCCAATCGAGTAATTTTGCTATTATTGTGTTTAAATACGGAACAAAAGACAAAACTAAAAATGCAAT
>Ga0256827_10000361_pt1 | contig 27698 bp, 20 predicted proteins | sample CV84metaG_FD_185977 | JGI IMG/M metagenome (GOLD analysis project Ga0256827, IMG submission 185977) | Hydrothermal vent microbial communities from East Pacific Rise, Pacific Ocean - CV84 | ecosystem: Environmental > Aquatic > Marine > Hydrothermal vents | place: Pacific Ocean: East Pacific Rise...
GGTCTTGTAATTTACAAATTCTAAAAAGCTAACAGGTCTCATTTTAATTAAATGCTTTCTGCCTGTAAGAGCTTCTGATATTTTTTCTTTTAATTCAAGACTTCCAGAACCTGTAACTATAAATTTATAGGATAAACCCATATCATAGATTCCTTTTAAGAATTTGCCTGCATTCTCCTTTTGTTGAATTTCATCAACAAACACATAAGCTTCACCATTCCCTACCTCAAGTTCTATTTTATTTAATAGTTGTTGTTGTGAAGTAAAATGTTTGCTGTCATCTTCAATATCTAAATTGAAGTATAATACCTTCTTACCAGCACCAATTAAATCAGAAACAATCTCTTTTAAAATAGTTGTTTTTCCAATTTGACGTGCTCCAGTAATAATAGTTATCTCCTTTAGCTTTAGGCTTTCTACTATCTTTTTCTTTATACTTCGTTTAATCATAGTTTTAGATAATGAACCACAAAGATATATATAATTATTGTAAAACTATAATGTACTAGTAAAATTCTCGGGTTAAAACACTATTATACTAGTAAAATTCTCGGGTTAAAACACTACTGTACTAGTAAAATTCTCGGGTTAATATTTTAATTAATAGATTGTAGATTCCCATAGTGTTAAAAATTAAATACAAAATTTTGATATAATATAGATAGTTTCAACTCTAGTTTAGAGCAAATGAAAGCTTAATAAACAATATTACTCAAATACTTTGTTTATTACAAAGGGTATTCATATTTTTGTGAGCTTAATAATTGTCAATAAATAAAATATATGACTGAATCTATTGCTATACTTTGTGGGGGAGGACCTGCACCGGGAATTAATGCTGTAATTAGTTCTATTTCAAGAGTTTTTCTAAAATCTGGTTATCGTGTTATTGGAATACATAATGGTTTTAAAGGACTTTTTTCGGAAAGTAGAAATGTTGAGGAAATTGATTATAAATTTGCTGATCGTATACATAATATTGGCGGCTCTGCTTTAAAAATGAGCCGACATAAGCCAACTAATGAAGAGTTTAATCAGAAATTCTTTGTTGAGAATAACGTAAAACTTTTAGTTACTATCGGTGGTGATGATACCGCATCTACAGCTAATAGAATAGGCCAATATCTAAATGATAATGATATTAAAATTCAGAATATTCATGTTCCTAAAACTATTGATAATGATCTCCCTTTGCCAGAGGGAATTTCTACTTTTGGTTATCAATCAGCTAAAGAAGAGGGTGTTAGAATTGCAAATACTGTATATGAAGATGCTCGAACTAGTGGAAATTGGTTTGTAATAAGTGCAATGGGAAGAGAAGCTGGTCACCTAGCTTTTGGAATAGGCTCTGCAGTTCATTTTCCTATGATTATTATTCCTGAAATGTTTAATAAAACCCAAATCACTATTAATAAAATTATTCGTTTAATAATATCATCTATAATTAAACGTAAATTATTAGGTATCGACTATGGTGCAGTAATTATTAGTGAAGGAGTTTTTCATTTTATGTCGGATAAGGAAATTGAAAATACAGGTATTAATTTTACTTACGACGACCATGGTCATCCTGAATTAGGAACAGTTAGTAAAGCTCATATCTTTAATATTTTGCTTACTCGAGAACTTAAAAAACTTGATATTAAAGTAAAAAGCCGACCAGTAGAACTTGGATACGAGCTTCGTTGTGTTCAACCTGCTGCTTCCGATTTAGTTTATTGTACTTTGCTTGGAATAGGCACGAAACATCTTTTTGATTCTGGATATACTGCATGTATGGTTACCGCTGATCATACAGGTAATATTGCTCCATTATTTTTAAAAGATGTACAAGATGAAAATGAGAAAATTAAGCCTCGACTTGTAAATATAGAATCAGAAAGAGCTAAGCTTATTTTTGAAGATGGAATACAATATATTGGCCCTGGAAGTTATGAAGAAGCCAGAAAATATGTTAGTAATCCTGAGTATTACGATTTAAGAAGAATACTTGAATGGTAATTATTAATTAATATCTGAAGAAATACATATATGAACTTTTTTTTCAATTTTGGTAGATATATTTTGTTAATGAAAAACGCCTTTGGGAAACCATTGAATCATAGGTATTTTTTTAAGCAAATAGTAACTGAAATTGACTCTTTGGGTGTAAATTCATTGGGGATTGTAAGTATTATTTCAATTTTCATAGGAGCGGTGCTTGTTATTCAAGCTGGATATCAAATGCAGAACCCATTAATTCCTTCTTATACTCTTGGTTATGGTGTTAGAGAATCAATAATTCTAGAATTCTCACCAACAATTGTTAATTTAATACTAGCTGGTAAAATTGGCTCAAGTATAGCTTCACAGTTGGGAACTATGAGAGTAACTGAACAAATTGATGCCCTTGATATTATGGGTATTAATTCTGCGAGTTTCCTTATTCTTCCAAAAATAATTGCTGGTTTGTTTTTCTTTCCTATTATTGTAATACTAAGTATGTCTATTGGAATAACAGGCGGTTATCTTGCTGCTATTATGTGGGGAATTTCTACTTCTCAAGATTTTATTGCAGGCCTTAATTATTGGTTTATTCCTTTCGAAATTGTTTATGCCATAATTAAAGCTACTTTCTTTTCTTTTCTAATTATTAGTGTATCTGCTTATCATGGATATTATGCAAAGGGCGGTGCTGTAGATGTTGGAAAGGCAAGTACTAAGGCGGTTGTTTATTCGAGTGTAGCAATATTATTATCTAATTTAATAATTACTAAAATTATTTTAGGATGATAGAAACTCGTAACTTAAACAAGTCTTTTGAAGGCAAACAGATTCTACATGATATTAATATCAAGTTTGAGCAAGGTAAGCAGAATATTATTATTGGTCAGTCGGGTTCTGGTAAAACAGTTTTGTTGAAATGCTTGGTTGGGCTTTTCGAGCCAGATGAAGGCATGGTTTTATTCAATGACAGAAATTTTACTGGAATGAATCTAAACGAAAGAAAACTAATTAGAAAAGAAATAGGTATGCTCTTTCAAGGGAGTGCATTATTTGACAGTATGTCAGTAATGGATAATGTTATGTTTCCTCTGTTAATGTTTTCTGATATGAGCCCAGAAGAGCAAATTGAAAGAGCAAATTTTTGTATTGATAGAGTAGGTTTGGAAGAAGCACACAATAAATTACCTTCGGAGATAAGTGGAGGTATGCAAAAAAGAGCTGCTATAGCTCGTGCCATAGCTCTTAATCCTAAATATTTATTTTGTGATGAACCAAATTCAGGTCTAGATCCTAAAACAGGAGTTCTTATTGACCAATTAATTGATGAAATAACAAAAGAATATCAAATTACTACCATAATAAACACTCACGATATGAATTCTGTAATTGAGCATGGTGACAGAATTAATTATATTTATAAAGGACATTTATGGTGGCAGGGAGATAAAGACAATTTCTTGGCAACTGATAATCCAGAGTTAGAAGATTTTATTTACTCAACGGAAATATTAAAACGCATTAAACCCCAAAGATGAACACTATAGATATTATTATTGCAATTCCTCTTCTTTGGTTTACATATAAAGGTTTCTCAAAAGGTTTAATAATTGAACTTGCTACCTTAATAGCTTTATTATTAGGTATATATATAGCAGGCCATTTTTCAGATTATACTGCTGATTTTCTTCGCGAAAAAATGGATTTCCATAGTAAATATATGAGTATTATCTCATTTAGTACTACATTTCTAGGAATAGTAGTACTAGTTATGCTTTTTGGAAAAAGTCTTGAGAAAGTAGTAAATATGCTGCTTTTAAGCTTTGTAAATAAAATTACTGGGGCATTGTTTGGCTTAATTAAAGCGGCATTTGTAATGAGTATATTAATTTATATTCTTACAACTTTTGAATTAGAAAATAAAATTATTAGCCAAGAGCTTCAAGGCAAATCATTTCTTTATAAACCGGTGAAAACCATTGCTCCAACAATATTCCCAATAATAAAAGAATCAAATGTTGGGATTTTAGACCGTATTGATGAGTCGGTTCACAATGGTTTAGATTTGAAATAGAACGGATATTATTATTGGAAGCTCATTAACCATTCTTTTGCTTTTTCAGGATCATCAAAAACTTTTATTTTAATAGGAAACTTTTTACTTGATGATATTATCATATTCATATAATGTTTCTTGAAAGGATTTTTGGTAATGATAACAGCCCCTCTTTTAAGTCCATTCCTTATGGCAGCAGGAACCATTACAGTTTCAAACCATTTTCTACTATTTGGTGATACAACCGATTGTAATCTTATATCAGACATATAATTTTCAAAAACCTTTTTTCCATTTGAATACTCAATTAAAGCTTCTAAAGGGCGTCTGTATTCTTCTTCAGTTAGCTTTTTGTTTTTCCAATCAATAATTCCAGCCTTTAATTTAGTATCAAAATAGGCCTTTGAATATTCATTCTCGTATACTATAGTTATTGACATATGATTGTGGTTTTAATGATTAATGAAAATCTGAGCTAGATTTTGTTTTTAAACGAATTGTAAAAGTAATGAATATTTTGGGAGAAACAAAATCCTTGAAATAAAAAAATCCCAATTCAAAATATTTTGAATTGGGATTAACCTTAGTGGTGCCACCTGGATTTGAACCAGGGACACACGGATTTTCAGTCCGATGCTCTACCAACTGAGCTATGGCACCCTTTTAAAGCGGCTGCAAAGATAATATATTTTTTCATTTTGCAACAATATTTTTAATATCAGTAACTATATAATTGCGTATAGTATTTATTAGTTCGTTTATTTTACTGATAAACAACGATATATCACAAATAACGTTGAATTTATTTTTATGAAATTTATTGGTTGATAGTATAGACTTTAACTTTACTTTTGCCTAATCATGAAAACATACCGATTAATTATTGATTTTGGAAATACATTCCAGAAAGTAGCTGTATTTAATGATAATGGTACAATTGAAGTTGATAAGTATGAAAATATCAACTTAAATCAACTTAAAGACTTTGTGGCTAAGTTTCCAGAAGTAAAATCGTGTATTCTTTCTTCTGTCATAGAAACTCCAGTTGAAATTATTAATTGGTTAAAAAAGAAATATTTTTTTATAGAGTTATCACAGCATACTCCAATACCTCTAATCAACAAATATGGCAGCCCAGATACATTAGGAAAAGATCGCTTAGCAGCAGCTATTGGTGCCTATTCTTTAGCTCCAAATCAAAATGTACTCTCCATTGATACAGGAACAGCAATAAAATTCGATTTTGTGACAAAAAATGGAGAATATCTTGGTGGAAGTATTTCTCCTGGATTATATTTAAGATTTAAGGCTTTGCATACTTTTACGGCAAAACTTCCGTTAGTGGACTATAACAATGTTCATGAACTAATAGGAGACGATACTCAAACCTCAATATTATCGGGAGTTATGAATGGTGCAATTGCTGAAATAAATACTTTTATTGAAGAATATAAGTTGCGTTATTCAGACCTGAAAATATTTATTACAGGTGGTGAAAGTATTTATTTTGAAAGATATATAAAAAATTACATCTTTGCGGATTCAAATTTGGTTCTTGTAGGACTAAACGAAATATTAAAATTTAATGAGTAAAACTATTCAGTATAAGTTAATTACAGTGTTTTTGTCAATTTTATTTTTGTCAAGCATAAATAGCTTTGGGCAGCTAAGAATTGACTCACCTTACTCTAGATTTGGTCTAGGAGACGTAAATTCAGGTGCAAATGCTTATCAATCTTCAATGGGAGGAGTAGGATATGGTGTTCGAGATCCACATCGTATTAGTTCTATTAATCCAGCAGCTTATGCAAATATCGATTCAGGTAGCTTTGTGTTTAATGCTGCATTCAAAGGTCTTTTAATTGGTTCAAAAACAGCTTCTGCTAAAGGTGGAAGTAATTATTTTAATATTTCATACTTAAAATTTGCGCTACCTATTACTAAATGGTGGAGATCAGGAGGAGGCCTTCTTCCTTATTCATCAGTTGGCTATAATGTTTCAACTTATGCCGATCTTGACTCTATTGGTAATGTAAAGTATAGTTTTCTTGGTGATGGTGGAATTACTAAGGTTTATTGGGGAAACTCAATTAAAATCACTAAAAAACTTTCCATAGGAGCTAATCTGTCTTATTTATTTGGCACAAACAATCTAAGAAGACAAACCCAATTAATGGACGATCCTATTGCTTTTAAGTATAGAATTACTAATTCTGTTGATGTTAGAAGCCTGCATTATGATTTTGGAATACAATACAATACCACTTTTGGTGAAAAAAAGAAATATTTTTTAGGCCTTGGTGCTGTTTATGCTCCAGAGCAAAAACTTAATGGAGAAAAATCTTCTTTTGCAATTACTTATACTGACGGAGCCGAAGGTCATGAATATATTAAGGACACAATATTAGATCTACCTTTAGGTACTGGTGATGTTGTTATTCCCCAGAAAATAGGTGGGGGTTTTAGTTTTGGTAAAACAAAGAAATGGATGTTTGCTGCTGATTTTACTTATGATGAGTTTAGCAAATATACCGCCTTTGGGATTAGCGATAGCTTAAGCAATAGTACAAGATATAATATTGGTGGTCAATATTACATTGGATCGTATTTGGTAAACTTGGGTTTTATGTTTAACGATTCTTACTTAACTCTTAATAACACTAAGATAAATGACTATGGCATAAGTTTTGGTATAGGCTTTCCTCTTCGAAATAATTCATCAACAGTTTCATCAGTAGATTTAGGTTTTGAGTTTGGAAGAAGAGGCACTACAAGTAATAACTTAATTCAACAAGATTATTTTAAGTTCACTTTGGGAGTAAATATCAGAAATACATGGTTTAGACGAGCAAAATATTTATAATTTATAATATATAATTAATATGAACAATTTAAAATTAATAGTACTAGCATTTGGATTAGTAATGATGATGGGGTCATTAAGTAGTAAAGCGGAAGCCATAAGCTCTAACTCATTGAATTTTAATAACACTACTCCTGAAGGAATAAAAAAATATGGAGAGGATAGCGTAAGTTGTGTACGTAATTTAAGTCTATATAGAGAATTTTATAAGCAGTGGAAATCTACTAAATATAAAGACGGTGTTGTTGCTGTTCAAACATTGGGACCATGGAGAGCTTGTTTCTTTGGATGTCCTGTTGTAAGTAAGAATATGTACATTCATGGTGAAAAGCTGATGAAATATTTTATTAAAATTAATAAAGAAGATTCTGCAGTTCGTCAGGCATATGTTGATACATTATTTATGGTATACGATCAAAGGATGAAATACTTTGGTGATAATAAAAAAGCACCTAGAGGAGTTATTCTTGGTCGTAAAGCCCAAGATTATATGAAGTATCGTGTAGAGCAGTCTGAAATTTACTATCCAATGTTTAAAGAGTCTTTTGATATTATGGGTAAAAACTCAGAACCAACTACCCTATTTTATTTCTATGTTTCTTCAGTGCGTTATGTAAAGCAAAAACATGCTGAAAAGGATTTAATTCTTGAGAATTATGTGGATGTTGAAGATATTATCGAATACAATATTGATAGATATGCTGACAATGAGAAAATGCTTAAAAGATGGACTACTGTAGCAAATAATATAGAGAAGAACGTTAGTAAATTTGCTACTTGCGAAAAGCTTATTCAGCTTTATGGCCCTAAGCTTGAAAACGACCCAGATAATTTAAAATTAGCTAAGAATATTGTAAAGTTCTTTGAGAAGAGAAAGTGTACTAAATCAGATGTGTATTTTAATGCACTTCAAAAAGTTCACGCTGTTGAGCCAAGCCCTGAATCAGCATTTGCAATGGGACGTATGGCTTTCGAAAGAGAAAAATATTCTGTAGCAAAAGAGTATTTAGTAGAAGCTACTAATACTTTATCTGATTCTTTAGTAAAGAAAAAAGCTTCAGCTTATTTATTATTAGCAGAAACTTACCGTTCTTTAAAGCAGCCATCAGCAGCTCGTACAGCAGCTCTTAAAGTATTAAATTATAAACCTAAAGAAGGAATGGTATATATCATTATTGGTGACTTATATACTAGCAGCGCATCTAAATGTACTCTTCAAGGCTTAAGAGTTTCTTATTGGGCAGCAGCCGACAAATATGCTAGAGCAGCATCTATTTCTGATGATGCAAAAATTAAAGAAATAGCTCAAAAAAAACTTGCTGTTATCAAAAAGAGTTTCCCTGAGAAACAAGATATTTTCATGAGAAACTTAACTGATGGTCAAAAAGTAAAAGTTGAGTGTTGGATTAATGAAGAAACTACAGTTCGCTCTCGTTAATTATTAGTTTTTAATAAATTAAGAACTTTTATTAATCGATAGATTAAAGAATTATTATCTTTACAGTCGAAAAGCGACTGATATAATGGAAAAACAAACATATTTGAAAAATATATTTAAAAGCATTGTTCTGATTTTAGTCGGAACAATGCTTTTTTCGTGCGAAAACGATTTAGCTACTATTGCGAGTATTAATGTTGATGAAAATACTCCCATTGAAACTTCTTATGATGTTGAATTGCAATATACCGATTCTGGAATAGTTACAATGATAATGCATAGTCCACTGGTAAATAGATATATAGGTGATGACGAACATCTTGAAATGCCTCAAGGAATAAATCTTAAATTTTATGATACCCTAGGAATAGTAAAGTCTACTTTAGTTTCTGATTATGCTATTAGTTACGCAAAGACTAACACTATGGTTGCGGAGAATAATGTAATAGCAACTAATTCTAGAGGACAGAAATTGTTTACTGAGCAGCTTACTTGGGACAAAGAAAAGCATACAATCTATACTGATAAAAAAGTAAAAGTTGTAACAGAAGGAAAGATTTTATTTGGAGATGGTCTTACTTCTGATGAAAGCTTCGATAATTGGGAAATAACTAATCCTACAGGTGATATTGAGGTTGATGAAGGAGACGGTGGTGATTCTGATGATGAAATATACGATGATAGTGATTCTGATGATGACGAAAGTGATTTGTTTGACGAAAGTGACACCTATCAAGGAGGTAATTAAAAATATATGAGTACTGGTTTAACCATAGTTTTATTTAGTATATTCTTTTCTGCAATTTTTTCAGGAATAGAAATTGCTTTTGTATCTGCTAATAAGCTCAAAATAGAGTTAGATAAAAGTAGAAATAAAATCTCTGGGAAACTACTCTCTTGGTTTAATCAACGAGAAGCAAATTTCATTGGAATGCTTCTTATTGGAAATAATATTGCTCTAGTTATTTATGGTATTTATATGGAGGAATTACTTAGCCCGGTTATTTCTGACTTTTTACCTTTATTTATTAGTATTCCTATCATTATTCTGTTGCTGAATACTATAATTTCAACTATAATAATATTAATATTTGCCGAGTTTATTCCTAAGGCAAGCTTTAGACTTAATGCTAATAAATCTTTAGAAATTTTTAGCATTCCTCTTCTAATTACATATTTTGCTCTCATCCCTTTTATTTATGTTTTTACTAAACTGTCAGAATTTGTGCTGAAATATATCTTTAGAACAAGAATTGATAATAGTAGATACCAGTTTTCAAGTATAGATTTTGGGCATTATATTCAAGAATTTCATGATGAATCTGATGAAGAAAATTCTGATATAGAAACAGATATTCAAATTTTTAGAAATGCTCTCGAATTTCAAACAACTAAGATAAGAGAGTGCATGGTGCCTAGAACTGAGATTAATGCAATTGATACGGAAACAGAAATAGCAGAACTAGTAACCTTATTCAACCAATCTGGTCATTCTAAAATACCAGTGTATGAAGGGAATATTGACAATATAGTTGGTTATGCTCATGCTTTTGATTTGATTAAAAAGCCAGCATCATTGGAGAATATTATAAGAGAGATTTCTTATATACCAGAATCGATGACTGCTAATACTATGCTTAACAAGATGATTAAAGAGCATATTAGCGTGGCAGTTGTACTCGATGAATTTGGTGGTACTTCGGGTATTGTTACTATGGAGGATTTAATGGAAGAAATATTTGGAGAAATTGAGGATGAATTTGATAAGGATAAAATGATAGAAAAACTTATTGATGAAAGAACATATATTTTCTCTGCTAGATTGGAAATAGATTATCTTAATGATACATATAATTTGGAGTTAAAAGAATCTGAAGAATACGAAACTCTTGGTGGTTATATCACTCATTATTACGAAAGTATTCCAAAGAAAAGTACAAAACTGAAAATTGAAAAATACAGTTTTGAGATACTTCAAGCAGGTGATGCCAAAATAGATCTAGTAAAACTGCAATTCTAGTCTAGTTTTGCATTACTGTATATACCTGATATACAGTAGTATGAGTTTCTTTATTTACGCCTTTTTTATTCTTTAAAATTAATTTTCATTCTAAAGTTTTTGTATGTACATTTGCAAGCAATTTTTTAATATAGAATGTAATGGCAGCAATAGGAAAAATAAGAGAAAAGTCAGGATTGTTAATCGTAATAATTGGAGTTGCATTGGCAGCTTTTGTATTAGGTGATTTAGTTAAGAATCTTGGTAAAGGAAAACAACTTGACCAAAGTAAAATAGCAATTATTAACGATGAGAAAGTTTCAACTCAAGAGTTTAATTTTAAAGTAAGTGAGCAAGCTCAGTTAACAAAAGAGCAGCTGAAAAAAAATGATCTTACGGCAGAAGAGACTTACAGTAATGTTATTAGTGTTTGGAATAATGTAAAGCGCGAAACAATACTTCGTCAACAAATGTTAGAGCTAGGTCTAGTTCAGTATAAAGCTAATACTAGAATAGCTGAGATTTCAATGGATGAGTATATGGACAATCTAAATGGTAGTAATCCTCATAGAGAGATTCTACGAAATTTTAGTGATCCTAAGTCAGGTAAATTTGATCCTAAAGCAGTAGCTAATTTTTTAAGTTACGTTGAGCAAGGAATTCAAAGTGAAGACCCAAAACAACGTGAACAAGCTATTAAGTCAAAAGAACAATGGAAATTATTAAGTAAATATATCAAAACAGATATTCTTAATACAAAATATAATAATCTAATTTCTAAAGCATACTATCTTCCTAAAGCTCTTGCAGCTGTAGACTTTGAAGATAATAACAGAATGGAGAAAGTAGCCTATTTTGGTGCTAGATACAATGTTATTCCTGATGAGGATGTAAGCCCAACGGATGCTGATTATTCAAGTTATTATGATGAGCACAAAAATGAGTTTGAAAATAAAAAGGAAACTCGTAAGATAGATTACATTGTTTGGGACGTTCGTCCAAGTGCTCAAGATGTAATAGATTTACAAAAGCAAATAGAAGAGTATAAAACAGAGTTGTCTACTATTGAAATAGAAAATTTACCATACTTTATTAATCGTATAGGTGATAATAGATACGATAGTTCATGGGTAAAAGAAGGTACTCTTTCTCCTTTTATTGATTCTGCGGCATTTGTAGCAGAGGTTGGAACTGTTTTAGGTCCTTGGAAAGAAAATGGAGCTTATCATGTGGCTCGTATTACAGGTCATAGTTTACGCCCTGATTCAATGAATGCAAGTCATATACTAATTTCTTATGCAGGTGCTTATGGCGCAGGTGAAGGTATTACTAGAACAAAAATTGGTGCTCGTGCTTTAGCAGATAGTATCAAAAATGTACTTACGAAGAAGCCATCTAGTTTTGAGAATTTGGTTAGTATGTCTGATGACCCTTCTGCTGCTGAAAATAATGGTGAACTTGGTTGGTTTGCTGATGGTAATATGATACCAGAATTTAATCAAGCTTGCCTTGATGGTAAAAAAGGAGATATTACATTAGTGGAAACAGCATTTGGCTTTCATGTTATTTATATTGTAGACAAAAAAGAAGCAACAGATAAAATTAGAGTAGCTCAAATAGATTTACCAATTGTATTTTCTCAAAAAACTTTTGCTAATGTATATGGTCAAGCAATAAAGTTTGCAGCTCTTAATCAAAATTATGAAGCTTTTGATACTGCCTCAGCTAATCAAGGTTTATCAGTTAGAAAAGGTAGTTTTGTAAATGAGTTGGGTGCTGGAATTACAGGTCTAAAAAATTCTAGAGATGTTGTAAAGTGGATGTTTAAAAATGAAACTTCTATTGGTACAGTTTCACCAGTATTTGACTTTGAAGATAAAGTTATGGTTGCTGTTGTAACTGATATTAATGAGGAAGGAATACTACCTCTCGATAAAGTTAAAGAAAATATTGAGGTATTAGTTGTTAGAGAATTAAAAGCTAAAAAACTAATGGAAAAGATGAAGACTGCTGATCTAAGTAAAGCGGCTGAATTTAGTTCTAAAATTGATACTGCTGTTTTGTCTTTTGCTACTTATTCTTTACCTCAATATGGTCCAGAGCAGAATGTTCAAGGAAGAATGTTTAATGTAGACGAGAATAAAGCTGTTGGTCCAATTAAAGGTGACCAAGGAGTATTTGTATTTACTGTTATTGATAAAGGAAGTGTTCCTGAAAAACAAGACATTAAGCGTTATCAAGATCGTAGTTATAGTACGTTTGGACAGAGAGTTAATACTAGTGCTTATCAAGCTCTTGAAGAGCATGCTTCCATTGATAATTTCTTATATTTCTTCTATTAGAAATATTTAAAATATTTTTTTAAAAGGGAATTATCTATGGTAATTCCCTTTTTTTATTTTCAAAAATAATTATTATGAATTCAATTGTATTTGCAACTAACAATTTACATAAGCTAGAAGAAGTTAGAAATAAGTTAGCTGAACATTTTAACATTCTTAGCTTAAAAGAGATTAATTGTAATGATGAAATCCCTGAAACAGCAGATACTTTTAATGGTAATGCTGAGCAAAAAGCACTTTGGGTATTAGAGAAGTATAAACACGATTGTTTTGCCGATGATTCTGGTTTAGAGATAGAGGTGTTAGATGGTGCTCCTGGTGTGTATTCGGCTCGATATGCCGGTGATAATTGTTCTTACGATGATAATAATAGAAAAGTACTACAGAGCTTAAGAGGAGAGACTAATAGAAATGCAAAGTTTGTTACTTGTATTTGCTTAAAGCTAAAAGGTGAAACGCACTTTTTTAGAGGTGAAGTTGAAGGTAGAATAATTGAAAAATATAAAGGAATAGATGGCTTTGGTTATGATCCAATTTTTGTTCCAAATGGATACGATAGGAGCTTTGCAGAAATGAAAATTGAAGAGAAAAATAATATTAGTCATAGGGCAAAAGCTTTGGAGAAGTTGTTAATGTTTCTAAATGAATAATAATTTTAACATTGAAGCAACTTTTTGATAAATAATTGTATCTTCACTGCATAAATATATAATACAAAAGGAGTGAGAGAAATTATTATTATTTTGTTTGGAATTCTTATAAATGCGCAGTTTGTAAGTGCTCAAACATATCTTATTTCTAATTATAATAACCAAACAATTACTACTTGTTCAGGTAATTTTTATGATTCTGGTGGTAATACAGGTAATTATTCTGCCAATGAAGATTATACTGTTACCATAGGACCTAATGCAAATTCTGTATATACACATTTAGTATTTACATCTTTTTCTGTTGGTATAGGTGATCAACTAGAAGTATATGATGGTGCAAATACATCAGCACCCTTAATTGCGATTTTTAACAATGGAAATACTCCTGTAGGTTATACTCTGCAACCTGGATTTTATAATTTCACTGCAAAATTAACTTTAAAATGGACTTCAGTTACTGCTGGTGCAGGTTGGGCGGCTTCAATTTCTTGTGGACCTCCTTGTCAGAATTTTAATACAACACTTACCTATTCAAATCCTCCATTTACCATTGATAGTGGAATATACTTTATAGATATTTGTCCAGGAGATTCAGTTGAGCTATTAGCTTCTGCTAATTTTCCATTAAATAATTTCTTTTATCATCAGGATACAAATACCACTAATTTTACATGGAATTTTGGATCAAATACTTATATAAATGGTCAATCAGTATCTGCAGTATTTAATAATGTACAAGGATATAATGCTTATATAATTGCTACTGATACTTTAGGTTGTCATTCTACACAAACGGCAGAGGTACGAATAAGGGTTTCTATACCTCCAACATTTACAGGGACTGATGTGCTTGATACTATTATTTGTCAGAATGATAGTACCATACTTAATGGAGTAGCTCATCCCACACACTGGCAAATAAATCCTTCTTTGTCGGTTGCAGGAACCACTTATTTACCTGATGGCTCAGGTGTTTCTTATACTTCTAATTTAGTATTTACGGGTTTTCCTGTAGGGCAGTCTATTACTCAGGTATCTGACATAGTGCAAGTATTTGCAGAAATGGAGCATTCTTATCTTGGTGATTTGAATATTACTATTAGTTGTCCTAATAATTCAACCATTACGCTAAAATCATATCCTGGTGGAACTTCTACTTTTTTGGGTGAACCAATTGATAATAATGCAGCTCAAGTTGCAGGACTTGGTTATATGTATCAGTGGAAACCTAGTGGCACTACTACTATGCTAAATGCTGTAGGTACTTATTCGCATAGCTTTACTGATGTTAATGGTAACTCATATAGTAATCATAGTTATTTACCTCCTTCAACTGCTTATCCATTAACATCTACAGCTTCGTCACCATTTCCAATCGTACAATATTTGCCAGAAACACCTTTTATAAATTTAGTTGGATGTCCTTTAAATGGTAGTTGGTCTATTACTGTAACGGATAACCTTATGATTGATAATGGCTTTATTTTTAGTTGGGGAATAGATTTTAATCCAACTTTACTGCCTGTAGCTTGGGGATATACTCCAGTTATTGATACTACTTATTGGAATATAGGAATAGGTGATACTGTTAATTATACTGCTTTTAATGCTGGTTTACAGAATGTTAATTATACTATGGTAGATGGTGCTGGCTGTTCATACGATACAAGTTTAACTATATTGGTTAATCCAATACCTGATATTAATCTAGGTAATGATACTTCTATTTGTATTAATGACTCAATAGTTTTGAGTAGTGGTATTGATAGCGTTATGTCAACTTTGATATGGAATACTGGAGCAAGTTCAGATAGTATTACAGTACAACCGATTGCTAATACATATTATTATTTGGAAGCAACTTCCGGAGAAGGTTGTTACAATGTTGATAGTATTAATATTATTGTTAATCCTCTACCACAGATAGTTTTAACAGATGATACTCTGTTATGCATAGGAAGAACAATGCCTGTTGTTGCTAGTGGTGGCGATATATATAATTGGAATACTGGAGAAACAACATCGAGCATTTATGTTTCACCAACAAGTAATACTACTTATTTTGTAACCGTTACTGACTCTAATGCTTGCGTTTCGGATGCACAGATGGATGTACTGATAGCTCAATTGCCACATGTTATTACCAGTGACGATACCATAATATGTGAAGGGTCTTCTACAACAATATGGGCTAGTGGAGGTGTGAAATATTTTTGGAGTAATGGTAGCCAGTCTGCTTCTCAAATTGTTGATCCTATGGTAGATGAAACATATACTGTTGCAGTGCAAGATTCTAATACTTGTATAGATTCGGGCAAAGTTATAGTGGAGCTTTTAGAGAACCCAAATGCTATTATTTATTCTGATATAGATACTCTTTGCGAGAGAGGAACAGTTAGTTTAATAGGAGCCGGAGGGATGACATATTTATGGGAAGGTAAATATTTGATGGAAACTTATAAAGATTCGCCAAAGACTTCAAAAAGGTATACAGTAAAGGCAATTAATACAGAAAAGGGAACAGAATGTTATGATACGACTTCTTTTTTTGTTTTTGTTCAGCATTGTGCTGTTTATAATGCAACAGCTTTTACACCCAATGGCGATGGACTTAATGATACTTATGGCCCCATAGGAATTGTTGGAGAAGGAGCGAGCTTTGAGTTTATTATTTTCAATAAATGGGGAAAAATAGTTTTCAAAACAAAAGATAAATACGAAAGATGGGACGGGAAAGTAGATGGTGTTGAAGCTCCAGCTGATGTTTATACATACGTTGTAAGAGTTGCTGAACCTAGCATTGAAGCATATGAATTGATGGGTACCGTTACATTAATTCGATAATATTTATCAAAATTTAAGCCTGTTATAATTGATATTTTTCAAAGATTTTTAGTAAATATAATATATCAACATATATATATGTTTTATATATTTGCAAAAAACATATATCATGGTAAAAAAACTAAGTCAAAAGAAACTAGAAGAAGTAGCATCAAAGCTTAAAGCAATAGCTCATCCAACTCGTATAGCAATCATGAATTTGCTTGAAAGAAATGGTAAAATGAATGTTACAGAGATATACGAGTCTCTAGGTATGGATCAAGCAACGACATCCCATCACTTGAATGTGCTAAAAACAAATAGAGTACTTACATCTAAAAGAGATGGAAAGAAGACCTATTATAGCGTTAGACCAAATTCTATAGTACGTATTACAGATTGTATTAGTAAGTGTGAAACACGCTAATAATACTATTGATTTGTAATAGAAAGATATATTTTGCACATAATTTTATTAAAGACCATTAATTGATGGAGTATAAAATACATCCAAAGGAAATATCACAAGAAAAAGTAATTGAGAATTTCAAATTTCTAAAATTACTTTCAAATCAATTCCCAAATATAGAAACAGCAAGCACGGAAATAATTAACTTAGAAGCAATTCTTAATTTGCCCAAAGGAACAGAGCATTTCTTATCTGATGTACATGGCGAATACGAAACTTTTAAGCATATTCTAAGTAATGCTTCGGGAGTAATAAGGCGTAGAATCGACGAGATATTTAGTGATAGATTAGACAATACCCAACGACAAGAATTAGCAACTCTTATTTACTACCCAAAGAGTAAGCTAAGTTTGGTTAAGAAAGAAGAAGAGGATATTGTAAAATGGTATAATAAAAATTTAATATTTTTAATAGAAATAGCTCGAAATTTAGCATCAAAATACACTCGCTCTAAAACCAGAAAAACTTTACCAGTTCAGTTTCAATATATCATAGAGGAGTTACTTAATGTAAATGAAAACTTAATGAATAAGGAGGCTTATTTTGAAGCTATTCTTAATACTATAATTGAATTAGGTAGGGCTGATAAATTCATTATTACATTAAGTACATTAATTCAGAATTTAGCAATTGATAGATTGCATATTGTGGGTGATATTTTTGATAGAGGTCCTTCAGCTGATAAAGTAATGGACGAATTATTGAAACATGAGTCTGTTGATATTCAGTGGGGTAATCACGATGTTGTATGGATGGGAGCAGCAGCAGGTTCATTAGCATATATCGCTATTGTACTGCGTATTAGTTCTAGATATAATAATCTTGATACTCTTGAAGATGGTTATGGAATTAATCTTGTGCCTTTAATACATTTTGCCTCAGAAGTTTACGAGGGAGATAGTTGTTCAGAATTTTCGCCTAAGGTGGGTAAAGAGAATCTAAGTAAAGGTCAACTTAAAACCTTACGACAAATACATAAGGCTATTAGTATTATACAATTCAAACTTGAAGGGCAAATTATTAATAGAAATCCTGATTTTAATATGTCATCTAGAACTCTTCTAGACCAAATTGATTATCAGAATGGGGAGGTAACAATTGAAGGAAAATCATACAAATTATTGGATTCTAATTTTCCTACAATAAACCCAGACGACCCATTTGAATTAACTAAGGCAGAGAACGATTTGATGAATAAACTTCAAGAATCGTTTTTGAAAAGCGAAAAACTTCAACGTCATATTAATTACCTTTATAATAAGGGTAGTATGTATTTGAGTTATAATGGATTGTTATTGTTTCATGGTGCTGTTCCTTTAAATGAAGATGGCAGTATTAAAGATGTTACCATAGCAAATAGGACACTTAAAGGGAAAGCCTTATTAGACTTTTTTGATAAAAAAGCGCGACAAGCGTATTATCTCTCTCAGAGAAATAAAAAGAAGGAAGCTAATCTAGATTTATTGTGGTATTTATGGTGTGGTGCTGATTCTCCTTTGTTTGGAAAGAAAAAAATGGCAACATTTGAAAGATATTTTCTTAAAGAAAAGGAGACACATAAGGAAGATAGAAATCCATATTTTAGCTATAGAGATAATACGGATGTAATTCAGTCTATACTGTCAGAATTTGGCCTAAATCCAACATCAGGGCATATAGTGAATGGGCATGTACCTGTGAAGGTTAGAAAGGGAGAGAATCCAGTAAAAGCAGATGGGCAACTAATTGTAATTGATGGTGGAATGTCTAAAGCATATCAGAAAGTAACAGGCATTGCTGGCTATACTCTAATTAATAATAGTTATGGTATAGTGTTGGTTGCCCATCATGCTTTCGAATCACAGAAAATAGCGATACAAGAGGGAAAGGATATGGTATCTAAATCGGAATATCTTGTCTATTCTGATGTAAGAAAAAGAGTAGAGGATACAGATATTGGTAAAGATTTAATGCAAGAAATTATTGACTTAAAAATTCTATTAGCGTCTTATCATTACGGTATTATTAAAGAGAGAAAAAGAAAGGTTTAATGATTTGATTAATAATTCTTATAGAATAGAAGACTGGCTCCCAACTACGGTAAAGGAAGCAAAAATTAGAGCATGGGACGAAATGGATGTTGTGCTCTTCACTGGTGATGCCTATGTTGATCATCCATCTTTTGGTGCTGCTGTTATTGGTAGAATAATTGAAAGGGAAGGTTTTAAGATCGCCATTGTTCCTCAGCCAAATTGGAAAGATGATTTACGTGATTTTAAGAAATTTGGTAAACCTAAATATTTCTTTGGCGTAACTGCTGGCAATATGGATTCCATGATAAACCATTATACTGCCAACAAACGATTACGCTCAAATGATGCTTATACAGCGGGTAATAAGGCTGGATTCCGCCCAAATTATGCAGTTACTGTATATTCTAATATTCTTAAGAAGTTATATCCTGATACTCCTCTTTTAATTGGAGGTATAGAAGCCTCTTTGCGCCGCTTATCGCATTACGATTATTGGGAAGATAATCTTAAACCATCTATTTTGGTAGATTCGCAGGCCGATTTATTGGTTTATGGTATGGGTGAACAACCAATAATTGATATTCTTAAACTACTTAATAAAGGTGTTTCATTTTCCACATTAAGAAATATAAAGCAAACAGCTTATATTGCAACAGAGCAGGAGTTGGCAAAAATAAGACTTCAAGGAAATTTTGTAGAGTTAAGTTCTCATGAGAAATGCTTGAAAAACAAAAAAGCGTTTGCTGCTAATTTTAAACATATTGAGAGAGAGTCGAATAAGATACATGCCAAAACACTCATTCAATATTGTGGAGGCAAGCCAATAGTTATTCTGCCCCCATACCCAACAATGACATCGAAGCAGATAGATGCAAGCTTTGAATTACCCTATACTCGTATGCCACACCCAAAGTATAAAAAACGTGGTGATATCTCGGCTTACGAAATGATAAAATTTTCTGTGAATATGCACAGAGGTTGTTTTGGGGGATGTTCTTTTTGTACTATTTCTGCTCATCAAGGCAAATTTGTAGCTAGTCGTTCTCAAAAGTCTATTCTCAAAGAAGTTGATACTCTAACCAAACACCCTGAATTTAAGGGTGTACTTAGTGACTTAGGAGGACCATCGGCTAATATGTATAATATGCGTGGTGTTGACTTGGATGAATGTGTGGATTGTAATAGGCCAAGCTGTATTTTCCCAAATATTTGTCATAATCTGGATGTTAATCATGATGCATTAACAGAGGTTTATAAGAAAGTAGATGCTCATCCTGATGTGAAGAAAGCATTTATTGGAAGTGGTATTCGCTACGATCTTTTGGTTGATGATTCTTTGTCGAAGAAAGATAGAATTAGTGCTGATAAATATATTGAACTTTTGGCAAAAAAGCATGTTAGTGGTAGACTTAAGGTTGCACCAGAGCATACATCCGATAAAGTATTAAAACTTATGCGGAAGCCATCGTTTTCTTTATTCTATAAGTTTAAAGAGAAATTTGAAAAGAAATCTAAAGAAATAGGATTGAATCAAGAGGTGATACCATATTTTATTTCAAGCCATCCTGGTAGTCAATTGCATGATATGGCTGATATGGCAATCAGAACAAAGAAACTAGGTTTTAAATTGGAACAAGTGCAGGATTTAACTCCTACACCAATGACAGTGGCAGCAGTGATTTTTTATTCAGGTTTTCATCCATATTCATTAAAGCCAGTTTTCACTGAGAAAAACCCAAAAGAAAAGCTTAACCAACGTAAATTCTTTTTCTGGTATAAGAATGAAAATAAGTCTTACATACGCTCAGCACTTATTAAAATTGGCAAGAAGGAATGGATAAATGAATTATTATCTACTTCAAAAAGAAAATAATTATTTCATCAGACAACCATTTTAAGCATGTGAGGTCTTAAATGCAACAATGAAAGATTGTATTTAATATACAAGCTTTACTTCCTAAACAATTTATAACCACCCATAGAAGGCTTTCATCCCCCCATGAAAGCTTTCTTCTTTTTAAAAAATATCACTAAACTTTAGATGGTATTTTTACTTTCATTATCTTTGCATCATAATAATAGAACAATAAATGAGATTGAATATATATAATAATAAGGAACAAGAGCAAACGAGCACCGATACTTTATTGGAAGAGAGTACTTTGTTTGACTTAGTATTATTTAATGATGAGGTTAATACTTTTGACTGGGTTATAGAATGTCTTATTAGTATCTGTGAACATGATGAAATACAAGCAGAACAAAGTGCTTATATTGTTCATCACAAAGGAAAATGTACTGTGCGATCTGGTGAGTGGGATGTGCTTAAGGTAATGCAAAGAGAACTTTCTAATCGTGGCCTGAGTGCCGATATTTTATAGTACTTTTAGTAGCTAAGACCATTAACTTAGATATTTGTTGTGGAGTATATTTTAGTGGAAAAACACTTATGTATTTTAATATGACAGAGGCGTTCTAAACTCTTTACTATTTAAGCATCCTTAATTAAACTTTCAGGAAAATTTATTAAAAACACTTTATCTGTAGCTCTTGTAAGAGCGGTATACATCCACCTTAAGTATTCTTTATCCATTCTTTCTTCGGTAACATAACCCTGATCTACAAATACTGTATGCCATTGTCCTCCTTGGGTTTTATGGCAGGTTAAAGCATAAGCAAATTTTATCTGTACAGCATTAAAATATGGGTTCTCTTTCAGCTCCTTAAGTCGTTTTGCTTTTTGTGGAATATCCATATAATCTTCCATTACAGCATTATATAGCTTGTTGTTTTCTTCATAGCTTAAAGAAGGGGCTTCAACTTCAATGGCATCTAATAGTATTTTTATCTCTACTTCTTCAGCATTAGGATAATCAACCAGGCGAACGCTTACATCCGCAAAATTAAAACCATATAGCTCTTCTGTTTTATGAATGGACATTAATTCTATAATATCTCCATTGGCTAAAAATCCTGCTTCATTATTATCTTCTAGCCAGAAATAGTTGTTCTTTACTACCATTAAATAATCCCCAGCATTTATTTTTTCTTCTCTAAATAGAATCCTGTTCCTAATCTCTCTATTATAGATATTAGCACGTTTATTAGAGCGTGTAATAATAACAGTATTATCAAAACCCTGAAAATCATAGGCAGAAACAAGCTCGTCTAAAAGTTCAACCCCTGGAAGATTAATTAGGTCTTTTTGACCATATAAATCAAAAAATGGTGGTATAAAATTCTCAGAATTAATATTTTCTCTCAGTAATGTGGCATTATAGAGTATTCCTGATTGCTCATCTTGTCTAACAACTTCATCAAGTTCAATGTCAGTAATATTTAGATGAAAAGCATTTCTTAAATAGCTTTTGTCTAAAGCAGGACTCATGGGAATACCTACAGGAGGAAGTTGAGCGGTATCACCAATAAAAATAAGCTTACAGTTTTTATTATTATACACATATTCCATTATATCGTACAATAAATTTCTGCCACCACTTTTTGTTGAAGAAGTATCATCAGGAATCATTGAAGCCTCATCGATAATAAATATAGCGTTTGAGAATTTGTTTTCTTGTAGTCTGAGAATTATGCCACCACCACTTCCAGGGCGAGCAAAGTAAATGCTACGATGAACAGTTGAAGCACGAAAACCTGAATATTTACTTAATACTTTTGCGGCTCTACCTGTTGGAGCCATTAGCCTAAAGTTTCTTTTTTCCTTATAAAGATATTTTACAAGCGCAGAAATAATTGTAGTTTTTCCCGTACCAGCATAACCTCTCAGTATAAAAAGACTTCTATCATCCTTATTATCAATAAAATGGGCAAGATTATTTATTAGAATGTCTTGTTTACTAGTGGGTTGATAGCCAAAGTAATTTTTAATGCTCTTATATGTAATTTCGCTGAAAAGGCTCATAGTAATTCTTTTAAAAAGGGTAGCCAATGGCAAAATTAAAGGAAGTAATAATTGATGGATCAGTACCATCGCCAAGCATAGTCCACCTGTCACCTTTATCTCTATAAGGCTGATATATAGGGTGTGCAATATCAAATCTTATCACAAGAAAGCTCATATCGTACCTAATGCCATACCCTAAATCTGCTGCAAGTTTTTCATAGAAGTTATTGAAACGGAATGCTGCTCCTGGCATTGCATCACTTTCGTGTAGAAGAAAAATATTTCCAATATCAGAATACAAAGCTCCTTTAAGAGAACCACTAATAGTAAATCTAAATTCATAATTAAACTCTATACGAATATCTCCTGTTGTTTCAAAAGAGTTACTATTTGTATAAAAACTACCAGGACCAAGTGTTCCCAGCCTCCATGCACGAAGACTATTTGCCCCACCAATATAAAAACTCTTTTCAAATGGTAATGCAACAGAACCACCAAGAGGAATTCCTATTCCAAAATTTGCTCTAAATACGTGTATCATGCTACCATTTGATTTAGGAAGAAAATACCGATAGTCAACTTCAAACTTAATAAACTTTGTAAATGGTAATCCTCCTACCCAATACTGCCCTAGGGTGTCTTTTTTGTTACCAATAATATCACTTATTAAGCTGTAGGGGATACCTCCAAGATCTACTTTTCCATAAAAGAACTTATATGGTACTTTTGCTGTAAGATTATCTTGTTTTTCATTATGAACATAGGCATAGCTCATTCCTAGCACCATATGGTCCTGATATGAATACTTTATTCTAGGATCTTCGTATGCGTCTATAATATCTTGAAATTCTGGCTCCGGAAATATTTTCACAGAGCTAATTTCCATTGGATTAAGTACCTGATAAACATATTTGTTTGAAATCCATCTATATCCAAAGTTAGCATTTACTATTGTTCTTTTATAATCCGGTCTGTTTTGATGGTTATAACCAAGTTCTATTTTTGTTTTAGGATTAAAATATCTTGAGAAGAAATTTCTTCTAACAGGGGCTAAAAATCTTGGGATTTCTAAACTAGGATTTATACCAAACTCAAATGTATTAAATATATTGAGTATTTCGTTTGGCTTTTGACTATAAGAAACATTTTGAACCTCAAGTGCAGCCCTTAAATTTAGTTTTAAAATTTCTCCATTTCTAAAAGTATTTCTGCTTGTTAATCCAAAACCTTGCTCAATACCCAAATCACCTCCTGTATTTTTCAATTCAGTATCGCTGCTAATACTAAATTTTGAGGTTTTTGACAATTGTATATGGCAATCAAGATATCCAATACCATCAATTTCTTTATTGATATCTATAATATTTAAGTTAATATATTTATAGATATTCAAATTAAAAAGAGATTTATAAGTATATGCAACATCTTCTTGTTTATAAAATCTACCTGTTTTTAGATATATCGATTGTAATATTGCTTTTGGATTTACCTTTATTCTTGAATGATGAATGAAGTAATACTTTTGCATTCCCCCGTGATGATCAAAGTCGTAAGAAATAACTGTAGTATCCATTTTAAGAAGCTTCTCGTGATCAGATATTTCAGGGTAGATGTATATTTTATTGTATTTGTATTGTTTACTCCTTACGGTTATTGTTGTATCAATTTTTTCAATGGTTCTTTCATTAATTACTAGTTTTAAATCTACTCTGTGTTTGTTGAAGTTGGTATCAGCAATAAAGTTTATCTGCTGCTTACTAAAGTAGTAGTAGCCTTTATTTTTTAGGTTCTTTGATATTCTTTCTCTTTCTTTTTTTAAATCTTCTGTTGAAAAAACACTTCCTGTGTCTAATTCTGTTTTCTTTAAGTCAGTATAAACAAATGTTTTTATTGTTTTATTAGCAATGTCGTACTTAACATTCTTTAATATGTATGGGTTATGAGGATATATTACATAATTAACAGAAGCTATTTTTAAGTATTTATATTTTGTTATCCAAGCTTCAACTTCTGCATTATAATAACCTAGATTATGAAGGTGTGCTGTAATGTTTGTTTTAGTGTCTTCTATTAATGTAGAGTCAAATAGTATGGGCGCTTCTCCCAGTGTTTTTGTGAAAAAATTGTTAAACGCGCTACTATCCTTAAATCTTGAACCAATATCATAACTCCATACGTATGGTTTTAGAAATAATAGCATACTTCTATTATTCTTTTGTAAAAAGTATGACGGGATATCATTGTTTTTTACTTTTCCATCTTTAATCTTATATGAGCTTCCTTGATATAAATAAGATCCGTCAGGTACATTACGAGTGGGGAAGCAAGATGCTAATCCCAAAGTAATAAATATAAACCATATGCTGTTCTTAAATAACCTTATCACTCAATAAAAATTTAGTACAAAATTACGATTTTAAATGAGCTAATAAAATAATTCCATAAATATGCATTATATATATTGAACAATACTATTAATCTGTATTTTTATCAATTATTAATACTTAATAAACTATCAAATGTTAAAATTTGGTCTACAATTCTATGGGCAAAGTAAATCACTTGTTATCAGTGGTGTATTGATTTTTTTTCTTAGTCTTAATTCATGTAAGTTTTCCAATTTATCTACAGAAAGTGAAAGTTCAATAGAAGTTGTATTTGATTCAATTTCATTTAATGGGAAGCTATATCTTGAAAGATTAGATCCGAATACTACTATTCTTGTTGATTCAGTAACTAGTGGTGATTCGGGAAAAATGATTTTTAGGATTAAACCAAATCAGTTTCCTGAAATATACGTATTACGATTTAGCTTAGATCAAGCTATTACAATAATTATTGATTCCATTTCTAATGTTAAAGTTACTGTTAGTAATTTTCCATATAATTCTAATTATAGTATTATTGGTTCCAAAAGTTCTAGTATTATTAAGAAAAACAATAATATCTTAAATGAACACATTGGTATTTTTGAAAAAAAATACTCAGAGTATAGAAATAGAAAAAGAGATGATAGTTTTGATTATTACAGAAAACAAACTGATTCCATACTTCGTCAAAATCAGATAGACCTATATTATCAATTAAAGGAAAGTATAGAGCAGAATCCAAATTCATTAGCATCATTATTAGCTATTTATAGCAAATTTGGGAATGATAATATCTTTAATATTAAATATGATTTCTCTACGTTTGAACTATTGGCTGATTCTCTAATTTCTACATATCCAAACAATTCTCATGCAAAATTTTTCAATAATAGTGTGAAGAAAAATAGGATAGATATAGAGTTAAAAGAAAAAAGAGAAGGGTTATTAGATAAAGGGAATGAATATCCCGATATAAATCTATATAGTTTAGATGATAAGTACTATAATATTAAAGATACCAAGGCAGATATTATTGTTATTTATCTGTGGAAATCAAAGTATAAAGCTTTTTGGGAGGATAATGTTGAATTGCGTGCATTATATAAGAAATATGATAGAAATAAGCTTGAGATTATTGGAATTTCGTTTGAAAAAGATAAACTCAGCTGGTCAAACTATTGTAGAATGGAGCAAATGAATTGGATTAATCTAATTTCAGGTCCTGAAAACATTGATCTAATAAATCCAAATGATGTTTATCCTCGTATCTTTGTATTGGATAGTAGATTCAATATTCTAGCCAAAGATGCAACTATTAGTGAACTTGAATTAATACTTAATAAATGAAAAAAATATTTGTGATAATATATTTGTTTACTATTCAAGTTGCAAGTTTTGGGCAAGAACAAAATGCTTATTGGCAACAGGAAGTAAACTATGAAATTCATGTCGAGCTTAATGATAGTCTACATAGCTTGGATGCTAATATGAAATTTAATTACATTAATAATTCACCTGATAAGCTTGATTTTATTTATATGCATCTTTGGCCAAATGCATATTCAAATGAGAATACTGCACTTTGTAACCAAATGTTAAGAGATGGTGATGCTGCATTATATTTTGCTGATACTGTAAAACGTGGTTATATAAGTAACCTTAATTTTAAATCAAATTCTCAGGAGATTAGTTTTGAACTTACAGAAGACAATATTGATATTGGAATTATTCGTTTTTCAAAGCCATTAATGCCTGGGGACAGTATTATAATAAGTACACCTTTTCATGTAAAAATCCCTTCTGCCGAATTTTCAAGACTTGGACATTCGGAGCAGTCGTATCAAATTACACAATGGTATCCAAAGCCAGCAGTTTACGATAAAAAAGGTTGGCATCAGATGCCTTATTTGAATCAAGGAGAATTCTATTCTGAATATGGTAGTTTTGATGTGTTTATTACTGTTCCTGAGAATTATCGCATAGGAGCAACTGGTGATTTGGTTGATTGTGATAAGGAAGAAGCTTGGTTAGATTCTATTTCTGATGCAACAAAACAAATGAAAAGTTTCTCAGATGATTTAGAATTTCCAAAATCTTTTTCATCTACTAAAACGCTTCATTATCATCAAGAAAAGGTACATGATTTCGCTTGGTTTGCTGATAAACGCTACCATGTGTTAAGGGGAGAGGTTGAGCTTAATAATGGTCATAAAGTTATGACTCAAGCTTTCTTTACCAATGAAGAAGCTGATTTATGGTCAAAAAGTTTAAAGTATATAGGTAGATCTACGAAGTTCTATTCCGATACTGTTGGTAATTATCCCTATAATCAGGTAACAGCGGTACAAGGAGCTTTGAGTGCCGGAGCTGGTATGGAATATCCAAATGTTACCATTATTGGAATCTCAGGAAATGCATATATGTTGGAGCAAACTATTATGCATGAAGTTGGACATAATTGGTTCTATGGCATGTTTGGCTTCAATGAAAGAGATTATCCTTGGATGGATGAAGGTATTAATACTTTCTATCAGACACTTTATGAGAATAAGTATTATCCAAATCTAACATCATTTGGATCTTATAAAGGAGTAGATATTCTAAGAACAAAGCAATTTGAGCAGCAGAATGAATATTATTTTGTAAATAAATTCATGGCTGATTATAATCTTGATCAAGCTGCAAATCTTACATCAAATGACTATACTTCTCTTAATTATGGTGCTATAATTTATATGAAAGTACCAATGATAATGCAACAGTTACATAATTATTGTGGTTATAAAG
>Ga0256827_10000362_pt1 | contig 27696 bp, 24 predicted proteins | sample CV84metaG_FD_185977 | JGI IMG/M metagenome (GOLD analysis project Ga0256827, IMG submission 185977) | Hydrothermal vent microbial communities from East Pacific Rise, Pacific Ocean - CV84 | ecosystem: Environmental > Aquatic > Marine > Hydrothermal vents | place: Pacific Ocean: East Pacific Rise...
AAGAGTTGATAATATGGGTCCAGTACATGTTTATCCTGGAGTTATAGAGCTTGATTCAATGGCTCAAGTTACTTTAGCTGCATTACGTGGTGACGAAGTAATTTTAGAATACAAATAACTTAACCTTAACCTCAGCCTTAACCTTAACCTTAACCTCAAACAAAATTGCAAGCCTGTACAAATCACATATTAGTTATTAACCCAGGTTCTACTTCTACTAAAGTAGCGGTATATCAGGGTAGTAGATCAATGTTTCAGCAGAATATTATTCATACCGAAAAAGATCTCGAAGGTTTTGAGAAAGTCAGTGACCAATTTGAATTTCGTAAAAATGCAATAATAGATGTTCTATTAAAGAATGATGTTGATCTGAGTTGTATTGAAGCTGTTATGGGACGTGGAGGGCTTATTAAACCTGTTCCTTCTGGCGTAATTGAAGTTGACGAAAAGCTTAAACATGATTTAAAAAATAGCCCAATAGGAGAGCATGCAAGTAATCTTGGTGGACTCATCGCCGATGATATTGCAAAAAGTCTTTCTTATGCTCGTGCCTTTATTGCAAACCCAGTTGTTGTTGACGAATTTGATGATATTGCTCGCGTAGCAGGTCATCCTCTTTTTGAAAGAAAATCCATATATCATGCTCTTAATCAGAAAGCAATAGCCCATGATTACGCAAGTTCGCATAGAGTAGCTTACGAAGATTTAAATCTTATAGTTGCTCATATGGGTGGTGGAATTACTGTTGGTGCACATAAAAAAGGTCGTGTAATTGATGTTAATCAAGGTTTAGATGGAGAAGGCCCATTTTCTCCTGAGCGTAGTGGTACTCTACCAATAGGCCAAGTTATTAAAGTTTGCTTTAGTGGTAAATATTCTGAAGCAGAGGTTAAGAAGATGGTTACTGGAAAAGGTGGTGTTGTTGCTTATTTTAATACAAATGATGTACGCCAATTGAAAACCATGTCTGAAAGCGGAAATGATGAAGCAAAACTGATTTTTGACGCGATGGCTTATCAGGTTGCAAAGGATATTGGTGCTATGTTTACCGTTCTTGAAGGCGAAGTTGATGCCATTTTATTGACAGGAGGAATTGCATATTGTCAGAAATTTACCGATATGATTGGAGATAGAGTCAAGAAACTTGCTCCAGTAAAAGTATACCCAGGAGAGGATGAAATGAAAGCTCTTGCAAAAATTGGTGCTCGTGTGCTTATGGGAGAACTCGAACCTATCAAATATCAATAATTCATATACACTAGAAGACTGAAAAAAAAGTGGGCAGTAGGCAGTGAGCAGTTTGTGAGAACAAGAAACAACGAACAATAAATATTTTAACAACCAAAAAGCATGGACAAAACAATACTTATTACCGGAGCAACTTCAGGCATAGGAAAAGCTTGTGCTTACCAATTTGGAGCTAATGGAAATAGACTCATAATTGCAGGAAGAAGAAATGAAAGACTTCTTGAATTAAAGAAAGACTTGGAAGATAAATTTAGTACTGAAGTTCTAATATTAAGTTTTGATATAAGAGATAATAATCAAGTAAAAGATGCTGTTGCTACTATTCCTGAAAACTGGAAAGATATAGATATTCTCATTAATAATGCTGGGCTTGCTGTTGGATTAAGTAAGATTCAAGATGGAGAAGTTGATGATTGGGAAAGAATGATTGATACCAATGTGAAAGGACTTTTATATATTACTCGTGCTATATCTCCAAATATGGTAGCTCGTAAATCAGGCCATATTATTAATATTGGATCCATTGCTGGTAAAGAAACATATCCCTTTGGTAATGTATATTGTGCTACCAAACATGCTGTTGATTCTCTTACTAAAGCTATGAGAATTGATATGGTAGAATACGGTATTAAAGTTACTCAAATAGCACCAGGTGCCGTTGAAACAGAATTCTCTAATGTTAGATTTAAAGGTGATGATGCCAAAGCTGACAGTATATATGTAGGTTACGAACCTCTTCATCCTGAAGATATTGCTGATGCTGCATATTATTGTTCAAATCTTCCTGCTCATGTAAATATTAATGATATGCTTATAATGCCAATAGCTCAAGCTAGTTCTGGAGTTTGGCATAAGGAGTAGTAATACTGAGGCTAAGATTTATTAAAGAATTAAGAGTTAAAAAAACTTTTTTTATCATTTCTATCTTTTAAGGACGGGGCAAAAAATGATAAGGAAAGTTTTTTTAGATTGAGACAAAGATTGAGATTTCCTACATATTCAAATAATTGCATATATTTGCATTCGACCAAGGGTGGTAAAAGCATAAAATAGCTTTCTGGCTTAATTAATTTCTTTAATCAAAACTAAACTTATGGCAATAGAACGATTGTTTGATTTTCTTACGTATTATCGTGAGACATATCCTGATAAAAAAGATGCTTTAGCAAGTAAAATTGATGGCGAATGGGTAAAATATAGCATAGTAGAATATACTGATATCGTAAGAGATTTAGCCTATGGACTAATAAATCTTGGAGTAAAAAAAGGAGATAAGATAGCAAGTATTTCTCCCAATGCTCCAGAATGGAATTTCATCGATCAAGCGGCAGCTTCTGTTGGTGCTATTCATGTGCCTATTTATCCAACTATAAGCTCAGCAGATTACGAATATGTGTTTAATCATGCTGAAATTAGTATGGTTTTTATTTCAGGTAAATTAATGTGGAATAAAATTAAAGATATTCTACCTAAAACTCCTACAGTAAAGAAGGTATATTCGTTTAAAGATTGCAAGCATGCTCCAAATTATAAAGAGGTCATTGAGCTTGGAAAGAAAAATCCTAAAGCAGATGAACTTAAAGAAATTCAGGCTGGAATAAAAACTGATGACCTTGCTACCTTAATATATACTTCTGGAACAACAGGAACGATGAAAGGTGTTATGCTTTCTCATAAGAACCTTATATCAAATGCCATAGCTTCATCTACAGTTCCAAAATTGGGATATGAACATAAGGCTCTAAGTTTCCTTCCTCTTTGCCATGTATACGAGCGTATGCTTAATTATATGGAGCAGTATAATGGTATCTCTGTATATTATGCTGAGAATATGGCAACAATTATTGACAATATTCAAGAACTAAAAGTTGATATGATGTCAACAGTTCCAAGGTTATTGGAGAAAGTTTACGATAAAATTGTAGCTCGTGGTGAAGCTTTATCAGGTTTCAAACGTTCTGTTTTTGATTGGGCTTTAGAATTAGGTTTTAATTATGACATTGAAGGTAAGAATTCTGCTGTTTATAATATGAAACTTGCTGTTGCAGATAAATTAGTTTTCTCAAAATGGAGAGATGCTTTTGGTGGCAATATGAGCGTAATGGTTTCTGGAGGTGCTGCATTACAGCCTCGCCTTGGTAGAATATTTTGGGCAGCAGGAATTCCTGTTGTTGAAGGATATGGATTAACAGAAACTTCACCAGTAATTAGTGTAAATACTTTAGAAAAAGGTGAGCTTTACCTTGGTTCTGTTGGACCTCTTCTAGATAAGGTAGAGGTTAAAATAGCTGAAGATGGAGAAATACTTTCAAAAGGTCCAAACTTAATGCTTGGTTATTATAAAGAACCTGAATTAACTAAAGAAGTAATAGTTGATGGATGGTTTCATACAGGTGATTTAGGTAGGTTGATTGATGGTAAGTTTTTACAGATTACTGGTCGTAAAAAAGATTTATTCAAGACTTCCATGGGTAAATATATTGCTCCAACTCATCTCGAAGATAAACTTAAAGAATCTACATTTATTGACACTCCTTTAGTTGTTGGAGAGAATCAGAAATTTGCTGGAGCCATTATTATTCCAAATTTTGAACATATTAAAGATTGGTGTAAAAAGAATAATCATAAGTGGACTTCCAATGATGAAATTATTAAAGAGGATTTCTTATTGAAGAAAATCAAAGAAGAAATAGCTGTATTTAACAAGCTATTTGGAAGCCATGAACAAATTAAAGTTTTCAGACTTATCAATGATGAGTGGACTGTTGAATCAGGACTTGTTACTGCTAAAATGAGTGTGCGAAGACCTAAGGTTATGGCAAAATATAAGGATTTGATTGATGGGATGTTTTAGGGGTTATTGTCTCTCTAAGATGCAACTTTTGAAGCATTAAGGCTTTAAATTATTTACAGCAATATTTATATAATAGACATCGCTTGATTATAGCGATGTCTTTTTGTTTGTTAGATAATATCTCCAGCCCACAACTTATCTAAAAAGTTTTTCCAAGGCATTACATCAATATCTCCAATTCTACGATTATATATATCGTTACTAATAAGAATAGATGATTTAACCTTATACTCTTCCATAAAACTCTTTAATCCAGCTAAATGCCTTGGTACAATATTTTTTGCAGCTTTAACTTCAATTGCAATTTCATTATCACCAAGAACAAAATCAATTTCTATTTGAGAAGCTGTTCTCCAATAACTAATACTAAATTCTTTAGCTGAATATTTTGAATATGCATATAATTCTAAGTAGATAAAATGCTCGAATGATTTGCCAAAAGCCTCATTCCCAAATGTTAAAGATCTGTTTTTTGCCAAATAATTGGCTATTCCAGTATCAAAGAAATAAAATTTTGGTGCTTGTATTACTCTTCTTTTGGGTCTTTTTTGGTATGAAGGCACAAATCTACCTATAAGAGTAGTCTCTAAAATATTGAAATACTCTTTAACAGTTGGAGATTTCACCCCACAATCCGTGGCTATATTAGTATAATTTACGATTTCAGCATTTGAAAAAGCAGCAGACTCAAGAAAATTAGTAAATGCAGAAATATTTCGAATACGTGCTTCTGCTATTATTTCATCTTGTAAATAATTTCCAATATATGCAGAAAGTAATTTTTTAGGATTCTTTACAATATAATGCCTTGGTATTAAACCGTGATTAATAGCCCTAACTAAATCAAAATCAGGAATCTCTTTATATATTAAAGGATAAAGTTCATATCGTAATGCTCTGCCTCCCAATAAATTTTCACCGGAATGGATAATTTTTCTAGGGCTAGAGCCACTTAGAATAAATTGAATTCCTTTATTAACAATTAACCAATGAACTTCATTCAGCAATCTAGGAATTCTTTGTATTTCATCAATTATTACAAGTTTATTATTCGAATCAGCTAAAACTATTTCTCGTAATTGTCCTAAATTTCTTGAAAAACGCTCAAAAACTTCTGATAAAAGCAAATCAAAATATATTGAATTTGGATATAATTTCTTTAATAATGTACTTTTCCCAGTTTGACGTGCTCCCCAAAGAAATGCCGATTCATTACCAATTCCCTCAAAATTTTGTAGCCTATTATACATGATAATTTAAAGTAGTATTTAAATATATCCTGATAATTTAAAGTAGTGCTTTAAATTATCAGAACTATTTACAAAGATATATTAAATATTTTGACTACGCAAATATTAATAATTGCAATTGTAATTAACTAAATATCAAGATTTAATACTTCCAAAGAAATATTATAACAACAATAAGAAATAGTTTAGAAACAAAAAAACCACCAAATCGATAAACGATTGGTGGTTTTTTGCTTTTACTTCCTGCCTACTGAATACTGTTGGCTGAATACTGTTGGCTGAATACTGTTGGCTGAATACTGAAGACTGTTAGCTGAATACTGCCTATTGCTTACTGTTTACTGCTCCCCAAGCCATCTTTCACTCTCGATAGCAGCCATACAGCCACTTCCCGCTGCAGTAATTGCTTGACGATAAGTGTGATCTTGAACATCACCAGCAGCAAAAACTCCTTCTATATTTGTTTTAGTAGAATTTGGTTGAGTAACAATATATCCTTGATCATCCAATTCTAACTGATTTCCAAAAATCTTAGTATTAGGACTATGGCCAATAGCTACAAAGAAACCTTCGATATCAATTTTCTTTTCTTCGCCTGTTTTTACGTTCTCAAGTATAGCACCATTTAAAGCTTTCATAAATCCTTGCTGTGTTCCAACTATTTCCTTTGTAACATGATTCCAAAGTACTTCAATATTTGGATTATCAATCACTCTTTGTGCCATAACTTTAGAAGCTCTTAACTCGTCTCTACGAACAATCATATACACTTTAGAAGCAATATTTGAAAGGTAAAGAGCATCTTCAGCAGCAGTATCACCACCACCAACTACAGCAACAGGCTTTTCTTTATAAAAGAACCCATCACAAGTAGCACAACCAGAAACTCCTGCTCCTTTGAAATTCTCTTCTGATTCTAGACCAAGATATTTGGCAGAAGCTCCAGTAGCAATAATTACACTTTCTGCTTCAAAGAATTTCCCATCATCTGTCTCTAGCTTAAATGGTCGTTCAGTTAAATCAGCTTTAGTGACAACTCCCCAACGTACATCGGCACCCATTCTTTCAGCTTGTTTTTGCATATCCTCCATCATCGCTGGGCCATCAATTCCTTGTGGATAACCCGGGAAATTCTCAACTTCAGTAGTCGTTGTTAACTGACCACCTGGCTGCATTCCTTGATAAATAACTGGTGATAAATTTGCTCTTGAAGCATATATTGCTGCTGTATATCCAGCAGGTCCTGAGCCTATTATAAAACTCTTTACTTTTTCTATTTCTTGCGACATAATATATTTAGTTTATTTATTTGCTTATTTAAAATCGTTCTGCATTAGTCATAAAATATGCCAAAACATATAATTGTAAAATATCTGACATAGTGGCATTAATCAAAGAATCGCCAAGAGAAGCCAATTCTTAAAGTTGCATCCTTTTGCGGGTAGTGGCTAACTAAAAAATAATGGTAGGCCCCTAAATGCGAACCTGCATTCATATAATTTAAAAATACTCGAACTCTTTTAATTTTGAAATTAATAAAGAAGTCTGCATATAATTGTCCGTCAGCTAATACCTCATTTTGGTTATGAAATTGCATCACTGAAGGATTATAATTATCAGCATAATACGATGAAATATAAGTTAAGTCTATTCCAGGATGAATATCTAATGCCCCCTTAAACATTGGGAAACTAAAAAAGAAACTTGCTCTTCCCACAAATTCAGGTAAACGAATAATTTCTTCATTGCTACTTTTCTGATACATTAACATTACTGCTGTTCCAACATTTTTGAGAGCAAATCGTTTTTTAAATTTTGCAGTTAATACTTGAATGTTGTCAGCATATTGTTTTGGTTGTACTAAGCTGTCAAAATATAAGTAATCAGTAGTATTGTGAACTGCAACTTCAAGCTTATAGCCTTTGTATTTTAGATGAGAATTTAATTCAATATGCTTTTGTTTTTCAAAAGTATTGTCCCAAATAAAATGATTTGTGTAAATCTTTGTTGCTGAAATTTCAGGAGAATTAAGATCCATTTTAAAGCTTGCATCAAGAATAAAATATTTTATTAATGGAAACTTAGCAGTTGTATAGAAGTTTAGATCATTAGCACCAATACTTAGAGTTTGAGGTTTATCCATCTTTATTTGGTATTTAAAACCTCCCTCTAATATTACTTTATAGAAATCGAAAATAGCATCAGCATGTGGACTTATATAATTAAAGTAATAGCTGTTAAATCCATCAAAATATTTCTTATTGCTATATTCTGCACCAAAATTAAATATAAAATACTGATGTTTGTTTGGGTAAAAATTAGTGAATCCAAAATCGGTTCCAATGTCTTGCATTGTTATTGAATCGTGTGATTTAATTGCATCAAAATATGCATTCTGATAATATGAACTATCCCAACTTTTATCAAAATATTCTCTTGTTGTAGTTTTAAAAAATGAGTTTAGATAAAGTTGCCCAATAAATCTGTTTTTTGTTGAATCTGTCGAAGTTTTTCCAATATTTAGGTGTTGCTTGAAAAACACCTTATGTGATTTTATACTATTTGATGCTTCATTTAAACTTACGGCAAGAACTTGTCTGTCAAACTGAGTGCTATCATAGTAAGTATCATCACTTAGTCCTCCATTCTCTCCAAACTTAAATTTATTATAGACATATTCAACTTCATAGTCATATCTTTTATTGAAAGTTTCAAAAGCAACCAATCCATCAAAATTTGCATTGCGTACCTGAGAGTTAGTCATAAATCCCATTGAGGATTGTGAGCTAAACCTTATACCATAATACAATCGTTTACTTGCTTGAGCCGCTAACTCACCTCTTAAATAGTTCTCCTCACTTGACCCCATCGTATAGAAAATCTCCGAATACGGAACTTTTACATGAGCATAGTGAGGCATTTCTTCAGACTTTAAATAGTATTTTCCTAACGCATCTTCACCAATGCTAAATTGTGAATTACGAGTACCAAAGTATAAATCTTTTAATGGACCACCTATATTCATAGTGCTTGCAGACATATCGTATGCATACGATTTGGCATTGTATCGTTGGAAATAATAAAGTGCAGTATCTAAAACAACAGTATCTCTAATTGAAAATGCAGATTTGTTAGGGAATGTAAAAACAATATTGGTTGAATCTGTATTTCTCATCCATTCAGCATTGGTTTGCTGAGCAAAATCATGCTTATACAATAGCATTAATACCATTAAGAATAAAAGAAATCTTCTTTCCATTTTCACTATTCAACTCATTAAGAAATAAAGGCCAAAGTTATTAAATTACAATTAGCAAACGATAATAATTATCAATTGTTATAAGTCACAATAATTCTTGATTCTAGCAATAAGAATATGTAGGACTTCTTCATTTTAGTAGTTTTATCAATTCCTTTTTAAATCACCTTTTTAGGGTTGGGGCAAAATTTTAAAAGGAATTACCTTATATTTTTATCCTTTATCCTTTAGTCTTATACATTTTATGCAAGACAATCACTCCAATTATACCAATTAATACTAATATAGATGATATTATTTCTGCTTGAGTTATTCCGCCACCAATATGATATTCATTATTCACTCTGATTTTTTCTATAAAGAATCTAGCTATTCCATTCAATCCAATGGCAATAAAGAACATTGTTCCAGGTGCTTTAATTTTGTTCTGAACAAACCAAACAATTAAGAAAAACAAAGCACTTAAGCTTGATTCGTAAAATGGTGTGGGGAAGACAGGAACATCAAGCATATAGCAATATTCTCCATTGCAGCCACTTATATGTACTCCTTCTTTAATGACATTATGAGGGAAATCGTAAGCCCACATCCAATCTGGTAGAAAAGCAAGCCATTCGGGTTGTGGTTCTGGATTAGGAATTCCCCAACAACCATCACCGCTAAGCATACATGCCATTCTGCCTACAGCATAAGCCGCTAATATTGCTGGTGCTCCTGAATCTAACATCTGCAAAATACTGATGCCTCGTTTTTTAATATATAAACCAACGGCAATAGTACCTAATATTAGTCCACCATAGAATGTAAAACCACCTGTAGAGAATAACTGATTTAGAGGATTTTTCATAAAACTATCTAAATTCTCCAAAATATCAAATAGCTTTGCACCAACAATTCCTGATAATGCAGCAATCATCACTATATTCATAGTAATCTGATGAGGAAATACATCAACTTCTTTATATTTTGGAACTTCTGAGTATTTCTTTTTAGCATTAAAATACGAATAAGTAAATCCCCCAATGGCAGCAATTAGTCCTGCAAACATATTTCCTTGTAATGAGAAAATATATGAGTTAATATCCTTTACAAAAATATCGTATTCAAAAATTACTCCAACTATTTTATAAAATACAATGAAATAGAAAAATGCAGAAAATATTAAATCAAAATAATTAATAGGACCAGAGACAAGTTCTTTTGACTTATGTGATTTTAGTTCACCAAGTCTTTCTTTTCTTTTAAATGCCATATTCAGAACAATACCAGAAGTGGCAAAAGACAATACTAAGATAAATCCGTATGTAGGCATAGGGAAATTTATACTTGTACCAAATAAATAATTAATGAGGTGTCCTAAAGTTGGAAACATAATTTGTGTGTTTTGAATTTCTGCAAAAGTAAGGAATTATGATTTGTTAATTTATTAAATATTGAATAGTTTAATTCTATTTCTTCACTTCATGTGTGTCCATGACCACTTAATTTGTCATATAATTATATCAATGTATAGTTGAATCATTGATTTTTTTCCGAACTTTGCCAACGACACCAATTTCAAATAATAAATCTCAAATGTTAAATTAATTAAGCATGAAATTATTAATGATATATTGCAATAAATTTGCATACAAGCCAACAATTAAGACTATTGAAGAAGCAGAAGATTTTACTGAAAGAGTTGAATATGAAAAGGTACAAGCAGCATTTATTCAAGTTGAAGAGCAAGATGAAATTGGTGGTAGAGAAAAATCAGTTGAAAAGAAGCTCCTTAATTTTGTTAAGTGGATTCTGCGTAAAAATGAAACTAATGAAGTAGTTCTTCATTCATTTGCTCACCTTAGTGATAGTAAAGCATCGCCAGAATTCACCAAAGCTCTATTTGATAAAGTAGAAACTCGCCTTAAGAATGTTGGATATGAAGTTTCTCAAACTCCTTTTGGCTATTTCCTTGATTTGGAAGTTGATGCTCCAGGTTTTTCTTTAGCTAGGGTTTTTAAAAGTTTTGAATAGAAATAATTAGGAATGAGAGCATTAATACAGAGAGTCGAAAGGGCTCAAGTAACTATAGATAAGAAAGATAAACGTTTTATTGGTACTGGTTTATTGATTTTTTTAGGTATTGAGAATGACGATACGGAAGAAGATATTAATTGGTTAAGTGCTAAGATATCTAAGCTTCGCATTTTTGATGATAATGAAGGTGTTATGAATAATAGTTTATTGGATATCGATGGTGAAGCAATGGTGATTAGTCAATTTACTTTACATGCTAAAACCAAGAAAGGTACAAGACCTAGTTATATTAAAGCAGCAAAACCAGATATTGCTATCCCAATTTATGAAGAGTTTATTGCAAGATTATCAACAGAAATAGGTGGTAATGTAGTAAGTGGAGAATTTGGCGCACATATGGATGTAGAACTTATTAATGATGGTCCAGTAACAATCTGGATTGATACAAAGAATAAAGAATAGTGATAGTATGGAGTTAAGTAGAAAACAAAAGATTATAAATTTTATTTTAACCTTTATTCAATATGTAGGTTTTGCAATTTTTATAATATTATCTCCTACTATTGCAGATGGTTATTTATTGCAGTTTATAGAATTTTTTGGAATATTGTTAGCAATATGGGCTGTAATAGTAATGCAAAAAAGCAAGTTAAATATTGCCCCTCAACCACGTAAAAATGCAGTTTTAGTTAATAATGGTCCATATCGTATCATTAGGCATCCTATGTATACTTCAATTATTATTGCTATTACTCCTTTAATTATTAGCCATTGGGATACTAATAGGTTCTTGCTTCTTCTCTTCTTATATGTTAATCTAATATTAAAACTTCTCTTCGAAGAAACACTATTAAATAATTATTTTCCTAACTATAATGATTATTCTAAAAAAACTTGGAGAATTATTCCATATGTTTTTTAATTATTTGCTATCCTGATAAAAAATTATTACTTTTACACTCGAAATAAATGTAACATTGCTCATGTTATGTTGTTGTATTTGATTTGTATAATTATGAATTGCTCAATTAATCTATGGTTCTTAACAATTAAATACATTATTTTTTCTCTTTAATTAATTAAACAGTAATTAAATAAGTAATAATTATGGAAAATATTCCGTCAAAAGATAGACCTGAATGGAAAAACCTACTAAGTCCTGATAGTCATATTGTGTTAAATAATTTTGTTCTTCAAATGAAAATTACTCAAGCTAAAAAGGATATTAAGAAGGGTAAGAAGACTGTTGATAACGCTGTTGATGAAATCTATAGCTTATGTCAAAAATATGCTCTAGCAGTTAAGCAAGACATGGAAATGGTATTTAATAACTAAGGTTTTGGAAAGTAAATTATATGAAATAGAGACGGTAATCGACTTGATAAATGATGGTCAGTTATTAGCATTAGCAGGAGATGAAAATGTTCTGCGTAATTTGCCAAAAGGAAATTGGATTGCAGGAACAATTCCATATTTTATGGGAGTGGAGAAAGGTTTGTTTAGTCAAGATTTAATTTTTGTAAATCAATTAACTAACCTTTCGAACGAATTCTTAATTAAGGAATATGATGTTATAAATATTGAAAATATAGCTGAAGATTCATATGAAAATGGATTTACAATGATTATTGTTCCTCCTTTTCAAGATATACATAAGGAATTTGCTCTTAAATCCAAAGAAGTTGATGGTATGTACGATAATCCTGTTTTTGGATGGGTTGCAGGTATCAATCTTAATTCAGAAGATGTACCTAAGACTTTTAATGGTACTACAGGTATTTCAAGTGTTGATAAGGCCATCGCAGTGCATGTAAAACTTCCTGATGATAAAGTGGCTAGACTTGAAATTGTAAACATATTCAAACAGGATATTAGTGGTATTGAAATACAACCTCTAGAAGATGGTTTCGAAATCTCAGATTGCTTAATTAATGGAGAAAGAACAAACTTTGCAAAATATATTACAGATAATAATATTGATATAAAACCACCTTTAACCACAAGTTATTCTGGTGCAATTATTAATGTTAGCTTTAAGGAGGTTGATGCCGAAAATAATAAAGTAGAATTATATGCTCCCGTATTTAAGGACTCTGTGTATAGACTTTCTATTCCTGTAAATAATTATGCTGCTGATTTTGAGAAAAATATTCCTAAGATTAATAATTCTGTGGAGTTTGCATGTAATTGTATATTAAACTACTTATATGGTGAGCTTGAAGGTAAGAGAATTGAGAATTTTACTGGACCTATTACTTTTGGTGAAATTGCTTACACTTTATTAAACCAAACTATGGTTTATCTAGTTATTGAATAATGTTCAAAATAATATTATATGCAAAAGGCTGTCTTCTTTTTGACAGCCTTTTGCTTTTATATTTTCTATTGTCTTGACTTATCCACAATGAATATTTGTTTGTACCAGATCAATAAGCTTTTGTTCATCTTTTTCTGCTTCTTCTCTTAAATTATCATCATTAAAAGAAGAAAGCTGCTCTATAATATTATCAATTAGGTCTTCGGTAAATATATTATATTTTAGAAATTCTGACTTCTGACTTTCAAGAGCTTTTGCCGATTGAACGCATGATTCAGGTAAAGTCTTAAGTTTATCGCTTACAGCTTTATCATCAAATATATTTATATCCACATAAGTATCCTTTGCATATTCAAGAGCATTGTCCATCGTTAATCCATGAAGAGCGGCTGTTGTTAATCCTGCTAATAAATGGTAAATATTTGCTGATCCATCTGCTGCTCGGTATTCTACAGTCTGTTTAAATGAGAAATCTGTTTCTTGAATTTCTTCCAATGGGTTTACTATCTGTGCCATATCGCTCGAACCTGTCCATCCCAATGGAACACGCACTAATACTGATCTGTTCCTGTCACCCCAACAAATACTTGTAGGTGCTTCTTGATGTGGTACAAGTCTAAAATATGAAGTTGGGTTTGTATTACCAAAAGCAGTTAATGAAGGAGCTAAACTTAAATAACCTGAAATTGCTTTCTTTGCAATATCACTTAGTTTGCCGTTTTCAACCATTACATTCTTTTTGTCTTTTACTAAGCGAGTATGTATATGCAAACCACTACCAGCTTTTCCCTTTGTTATTTTTGGGGCATAAGTAATGCTTACTCCATACTCATAAGCTAATTGGCGTAATATCCATTTTGCTATAGTTAATTGATCAGCAGCTTCTTCTACAGGGCATGGTAAAAATTCTATTTCATTCTGTTCGTAATTCTTATCCTCTAATACAAAATTGCCTACCTCTGAGTGACCATATTTTATTTTTCCACCACATTGCGAAATCAGACTCATAGCCTCTGCTCTAAAGCCTTCCATTTTGTTAAAAGGAAAAGACTCTTGATAGCCCTTTTGGTCTTCAGCTGGAAATAATTCATCTTTATCGCTAATGATATAATACTCTAATTCACCCATTGCCTGAAACTCAAAACCAGTAGTTTCTTGTAATGCTTTATTTGCTTTGTGGAGAATATAGTCTGGACCACTCTCCAAAGGAGTGCCATATTTTGTAAAGAATGTGCACAATAAATCCAAACTAGGAGTGTCTGAAAAAGGGTTTACAAAAGCAGTTCTATATCTTGGAATTACATATAAGTCGCTTTCTCCTGCTTCTATATGAGAAAATAAGCTTGAACCATCAACTCTCTCTCCTGAACTCAATAGCTCATTTAAATGAGTCATTGAATTTATCACAAAGTTGAGCGTTTTTAAATGGCCATCATCTGCTAAATAATGAAAATTGATAAGTTTAATATGATGATCAACAATAAATGTAATTAAATCCTTTTTGGTAAAATACTGTGGTTCCTTTTCAAGATATGCCACAAGTGTATTTGGATTTAGCTTATAGTTTTCTTTATTCATAATGTGTGTATTTTTTGAATAATTGTTTCTAGATTAACAATGGTAAAATTATAAAAAATATGATACTAATTAAAAGTATGACGCTTTTTAATAAATTTAACCCTAAAAACTATGCAATTTTTATTGTTTTGTTATTTTTCTGTTTTCTCGATAATGCATAGAATTATTGTACTTAATACATTCAAAAAAAGGTTATTTTTGCATCTTAAAATTTCATTAGAAAATATGAGTGAATTAATTAAACACGAATGCGGAATTGCATTTATTAGGCTATTAAAACCTTTAGAGTATTATAGAGCTAAATATGGTACAAGCTTTTATGGTATCAATAAAATGTATTTATTGATGGAAAAGCAACATAATAGAGGGCAGGATGGCGCTGGAATAGCTGGAATAAAGCTAGATACAGATCCAGGAATGAGATATTACGATCGTGTTCGCTCTGTCGCAGCATCTCCTATTAAGGATATTTTTGCGAGAATCTACGGTGAGTATTCAAATATTCAAGAAGAAAATCCTGATTTATTATTGGATGTTAATTGGCTCAAAAAGAATGCACATTTTACAGGAGAAGTTTTCCTTGGTCACCTTAGATATGGAACTTTTGGTGATAATAGTGAACACTATTTGCATCCATTTATTCGCCATAATAATTGGAAAACTAGGACACTATCTGTTGCAGGAAATTTTAATCTTACAAATGTCGATGAACTATTCCAGAATCTTATTGAAATTGGTCAACATCCAATAGAAACTTCTGATACAGTCACTGTTTTAGAAAAAATTGGTCATTTCTTAGATGAAGAGGTTGGTCGTATATATGACGAAAATAAAGCAACTCATACTAAAGGAGAGATGACGGATGTAATAATTGATAAAATTAATATAGTTGATATCCTTCGGAAGTCATCTAAATCGTGGGATGGCGGATATGCAATGGCTGGTATGATTGGTCATGGCGATTCTTTTATTCTTCGTGATCCTTCAGGAATTCGTCCTGCTTATTGGTATCAAGATGATGAAATAGTTGTTGCTGCTTCTGAAAGACCAGTTATTCAAACTGCATTTAATCTTACTGCTGATAAAATTCAAGAAATTAAGCCAGGTCATGCTCTCATTGTAAAAAAGAATGGAGATGTTGGCCATCATCAAATATTAAAACCTTTAGAAAGAAAATCTTGTTCTTTTGAAAGAATATATTTTTCTCGTGGTACCGATACTGATATTTATAATGAAAGAAAGGCTCTCGGTAAATATTTAGTTCCATCAGTGCTTAAAACTTTAAATCAGAACATTCAAGATACTGTATTCTCATATATTCCTAATACTGCTTCTGTTGCTTTTCGTGGATTAGCAGAAGGACTAGAATCTCACTGTAATATAGTAAAGGCAGATAAAATAAAACAGCTTAAGGCTGCTTACTCTGATGATGAGTTAGTTAGTATTCTTAATATGAAACCTCGTATTGAAAAGGTTGCAGTTAAGGATGTGAAAATGAGAACTTTTATCACCCAAGATAATCAGAGAGATGATTTAGTTGCTCACGTTTACGATATTACTTATGGTACAGTAAGAAGAGGTGTTGATAATCTTGTTGTATTAGATGATAGTATCGTTAGAGGAACTACATTGAAACAGAGTATTTTAAGGATTCTTGATAGACTAGGTCCTAAGAGAATTATTATTGTGTCTTCAGCTCCACAGATTCGCTATCCAGATTGTTATGGAATTGATATGGCAAAATTGAATGATTTTATTGCTTTTCAAGCAGCTATTGCACTTCTGAAGGATAATAAAATGGAAAGCGTAATTAATGAGGTTTATTTAAAAGCAAAAGAGGAACTTAAGAAACCTAAAGAAGAACAAGTTAATCAAGTTAGATTGATATACAAACCATTTACTGCAGAGCAAGTTTCTGCTAAGATATCAGAACTACTTACTCCAAAAGAAATTAGCTCAGAAGTAGAGATTATTTATCAAAGTATTGAGGATCTTCATAAAGCAGTTCCTAATGATACTGGCGATTGGTATTTTACTGGTATTTATCCTACACCTGGAGGTAATAGGGTGGTAAATCAATCTTTTGTGAATTATGTTGAAGGTAAAAATGAGAGAGCATATTAAGCTTTTTCTTATTTGAGTTCTATGAGTATTTTAAAGTTAAAGAGCTATAAGTTATTGTTTTCTTTAAGGCTTTGTTTGGTATTAGTATTTGCTTTTACTTCAATTTTATTAATTGGACAGAAGCAATATCCACAGCACTTTTATCTTCAATCTCAAGTATTTTATGGTACTCCAATTATTTATTCAGATAGTTTAGATCAAACTTTACAAAACCCTTTCTTTGGAGGTTCATTTAGAATTGGTGTGCAATCTGATGGAGAAATTGTTCAAAATCAATTATTAGCTTTTCCAAAATATGGAGTAGGGGTATTTCATACACAATTGAATAAAGATACTCTTGGCTCACCATGGGCGGCTTACATTTTTACAACTATTCCTATTATTAGAAAGAATAAATTTCTTATTGAATTAGATATGGCAACAGGCTTGGGATGGCACTTTGCTAAATTCGATTCCATTACAAATGATCAAAATGATTTGGTAGGCTCAGATTTTACAGCCTATTTTTCGCTAGGATCTGTTGCGTCTTACAGAATAAGTAATAGATTGCTTCTTGATGCAGGTGTTGATTTTATTCATTTTTCTAATGGTAATCTGCAAACACCGAATAAAGGGATGAATCTTTATGCAGCACATTTGGGGTTGAGTTATTTGTTTAATTTGCCAAAGAAAGAAAACTTTGAATACGCTGCTCTTGATAGAAAAACAGTTACTCCTATTATTAAGTTTAATGAATTAGATTTTACTTTTAATATGGGAGGAAAAGCTACAAATCATGAATATGGTATGGGACCAAAATATCCTGTTTATGCTTTTACTGCAAATTTTTATAGAAGGTATAACTGGATTGGTAAATATGGTGGTGGTGTTGATGTTATTTATGATAGTTCTTTAAAAGAAGATTATTCCACAGAAGTGTCTACTTCAAAACTTATGTTTGTTGGAATTACTGTTGCCCATGAATTATATGTTTCAAAATTTGCGCTACAAACTCAAATCGGTACATATCTCTATAAGGGAACACCAGCAAAAGGTGCATTTTATTTTAGAATTGGTTTAAAGTACTATGTTATTGATGATTTCTACCTGAATCTAACCCTAAAAACAGCAAATGGTTTCAGAGCAGACTTTATAGAATTCGGTATGGGCTACAGCTTGAAGTTTAAGAAATAATATATTTTTCCTCTATCCTCTTTTCCCTATCATCCCTAATTATACATTAAATCTAAAATGCATAATATCACCATCCTGCACTACATATTCTTTTCCTTCCACCGACATTTTTCCAGCTTCTTTTACAGCGGCTTCAGAGCCTAGCTCAATAAAATCCTTATATTTTATTACTTCAGCTCTAATAAAACCCTTTTCAAAATCTGTATGTATTACTCCTGCAGCTTGAGGTGCTTTTGTACCATTTGGGTATGTCCATGCTCTAACCTCAATTTTGCCAGCAGTAAAGTATGTTTCCAAATTAAGTAAAGAATATGCTTTCTTAATAAGTTTGCTAACACCACTTTCTGTAATCCCCAAATCTTCAAGAAACATTTGGCGCTCTTCAAAATCATCTAATTCAGCAATTTCTGCTTCAGCATTTGCTGAAATTATTAATATCTCAGCATCTTCGTTCTTTACAGCCTCTTTAAGTTGCTCTACATATTTATTTCCACCATTTATTGATGCTTCATCAACATTGCAAACATATAATATTGGTTTTGCTGTTAATAATTGGAATGTTTTTAATAGAACAGCCTCTTCGTCAGTAAGTTCTAACTCTCTTACTGATTTACCTCCCTCAATATGTTCTTTTACTTTACTTAGAAGTTTTGCATGACGCATTGCTTCTCTATCTTTTCCTGTCTGAGCTTGCTTGGCAACTTTTTGAAGCCTAGCATCAATACCTTCTAAATCTTTAAGTTGTAGCTCAACGTCTATGGTTTCTTTATCTCTAACTGGATCAATAGTTTCGTCTACATGAGTAATATTCTCATCATCAAAACAACGAACAACATGTATTATCGCATCTGTTTCACGAATGTTAGCCAAGAATTTATTTCCTAAACCCTCGCCTTTACTTGCTCCTCTAACGAGTCCTGCTATATCAACTATCTCAATGGTGGTAGGCATAACCCTATCAGGGTTTACAAATTCTGCTAATTTATTAATCCTTTCATCTGGTACAGTAATCACTCCTACATTTGGTTCAATAGTACAAAAAGGAAAGTTTGCAGACTGAGCCTTTGCATTTGATAAACAATTAAATAAAGTCGATTTACCAACATTTGGTAAACCAATAATTCCACATTTTAAAGCCATAGTATTATTCTAAAAATTGGCTGCAAAAGTATTATTTTTATGTGAACATTCTCGATAATAATTAAATATAAAATTATAAAATAATAAAACTAAAAAAATAACTAACTTTGCACCTTGAAATTGTACAGATAAACAAAATTTTATTATTAACATTATTAAAAATTTTATTATGAAAAGACTAAGTTTAGTTTTTGCGTTATTCATTACTGCATCTATGGTAATGGTAAGTTGTGGTGGAAGTACTGAAGCTCCTGCTAAAGAAGAAGCTCCTGCTGTTGAGGAAGCACCTGTAACTGAAGAAGCTGCTGTAAAAGAGGCTCCTGCTGTTGAGGAAACTGTTGTTGCAAATTATGAGAATGGTAAAGCAACTTATGACAAAATGTGTAATGCATGTCACGGTGCTGGTGTAGCTGGTGCTGCAAAATTAGACGACAAAGCTCGTTGGGAAGTAACTGCTGCTAAAGGTTTAGAAACTATTGATAATAATGCGATTAATGGCTATACTGGTGATTTTGGTACTATGCCTCCTAAAGGTGGTATGGCTACTTTTACTGATGAAGAAGTAAAAGAAGCAGTAGCATATATGTTACATGAAGCTGGTGTTACTGCTGAATAATCAGTAATACTTTAATATTTTTTAAAAAAGCTCCTCTTTAGGGGCTTTTTTTATACATATAAAAATACTAACTCCCAACTCAGAACTCCCAACTCATTTGTTAAATCTTATTAACACTCAATAATTATTTAAACGATAAGTGTATTTTTGCACAAATTTAAAATTCATTATTTATGACAAACATAAAACAGCTTCAAGATTTTGCGACTCAAGTTCGTCGTGATATTTTAAGAATGGTACATGCCGTTAATTCAGGGCATCCAGGGGGTTCTCTTGGTGCTGCAGATTTTGTAACTGCACTTTACCAAAATATTATGGAGTACGACGCCGAAAACTTCTCAATGGAAGCTGATGGTGAAGATGTATTCTATCTTTCAAATGGACATATTGCTCCTCTATGGTATAGTGTTTTATCTCGTTCTGGTTTCTTTCCAGTTGAAGAGCTTAGCACTTTAAGGAAGATTAGCTCTCGTTTACAAGGTCACCCTACTACTGCAGAAGGCTTAGAGGGTATTAGAATTGCATCTGGATCTTTAGGACAAGGTTTGTCAGTTGCTCTAGGACATGCACAAGCTAAAAAGTTAAATGGTGATAACCATATAGTTTATACTCTACATGGTGATGGTGAGCTTGATGAAGGTCAGGTTTGGGAAGCCGCTATGTATGCAGCAGCAAAAAATGTAGATAATATTATTGCTACAGTTGATTATAATAAACAACAAATTGACGGACCTATTGAGTTGGTAATGAATCTTGGTGATTTAGCAGCTAAATGGAAAGCTTTTGGTTGGATAGTTATGGAGATGAAAGGTAATGATATGGCTGATGTTGTTAAAGTTATGGCAGAAGCAAAAGCTGCTGCTCATAAAGGTAAACCAATTGTTGTTTTAATGCATACCGAAATGGGTGCTGGAGTTGACTTTATGGAAGGAACTCATAAATGGCATGGCGTTGCTCCAAATGACGAACAACTTGCAAATGCTTTGTCTCAATTACCAGAAACTCTAGGCGATTATTAATTTGATTAGAAAATGTTTTTTTGCCTGAAAGCAATTTAGCATTTTAACAATTTAGCATTTTACAATATGAAAAAATACACATATACAGAAAAAAAAGACACAAGGTCTGGTTTTGGTGATGGATTGACTGAAGCAGGTAATAGCAATGAGAATGTAGTTGCTTTATGTGCCGATTTAATTGGGTCACTTAAAATGGGTGATTTTAAAGAACAATTTCCAGAACGATTTTTTCAAGTGGGAATAGCCGAAGCTAATATGATTGGTATGGCTGCTGGACTTGCAACTGCTGGCAAGATTCCTTTTACTGGAACTTTTGCTAACTTTTCTACTGCAAGAGTACTTGATCAAGTTCGCCAATCAATAGCATATTCTAACAAGAATGTGAAAATATGTGCTTCACATGCTGGTTTGACATTAGGTGAAGATGGAGCAACTCACCAAACTATGGAAGATATCTCAATGATGAAGAATCTACCCAATATGGTAGTTATTAATCCTTGTGATTATAATCAAACAAAAGCAGCTACTCTTGCCATTCTAGATTATGAAGGTCCTGTTTATTTGAGATTTGGAAGGCCTAAAGTACCAGTATTTACACCTGCTGATCAAGAATTTGAAATTGGAAAAGCTGTTATGATTAACGAAGGTAAAGATGTAACTATTATTGCTACAGGTCATATGGTGTGGAAAGCCATTGAAGCTGGAGAAATATTAGCAGAAAAAGGTATCGATGCTGAAATAATAAATATTCATACCATTAAACCTTTGGACGAAAAAGCGGTCTTAGATTCTGTTGCTAAAACATCTTGTGTTGTTACTGCTGAAGAACATCTTCGAAATGGAGGTCTAGGTGATAGTATAGCTCAATTATTAGCTTTAAAGAATCCTGCTCCAATCGAAATGGTAGCTGTAGATGATGAGTTTGGCGAAAGTGGAACTCCTGATGATTTAATGATAAAGTATGGTTTAGATACTCAAGATATTGTTGATGCCGCAATAAGAAGTGTTGAACGTAAGAAATAGTATTGCTGGGCATTAATTTGTAATTTTGCACTATGCCCCAATATACTGATCAAGAAATAATAGACTTATGCCGTAGCTCACAGACTCGTGAGCGCGGCTTTCGTGTTTTATTAAGTCAGTATAAAGAAAGAATTTATTGGCATATACGTAGAATACTTTACGATCATGAAGATGCTAACGATGTAACCCAAGATGTTTTTGTTAAGGTATGGAAGTCTTTAGACAGTTTTCGTGGTGATTCGAAGTTGTTCTCATGGATTTATAGAATTGCAACTAACGAAAGCATAAACTACCTTCGTAAAATGCAGAAGAAAAAGAATGTGCCTTTTGATCAAGTTAGCCAATATCTTGAAAGTAAAGTGCAACATGAAAGTCTTTCAGGTGACGATATTGAAAGAAAACTACATAATGCACTAGTTAAACTGCCTGAGAAACAACGTCTTGTTTTTAATATGAAATATTTTGAGAACCTGAAATATAGGGAGATTGCTCAAATACTTGATATTACTGAAGGCTCTTTAAAAGCATCATATCATTATGCTGTGAAAAAAATTGAAGAAAACTTAAAACAAGATTAAACCATGAGAGTATTATTATGTCATAGCTATTGTATTTATGGATAAAAACAATAAACATATTAACTTTTTTGATGATGAATTAAGGGATTCAGAGCTATTGTCCAACTTAAAGGGCAGTAATACTTTTGTTACCCCTGATAATTATTTTCAAGACCTAGAGGCTGATATCATTAATAAAATAGATACTAAGACGATAGGTGAAAAAGGCCAATTGTCTAAATATATACTTTATGCTGTAGCTGCATCTATTACTATTATTATGATTTTTGTAGGCCTTCAGTATAACAAAACACAAAAACAAAGAGCACAAATTGTTGAGAATATCGATTCTAAAATAGATAATGTTGATAATAAAGACATTCAACTAAGTGACAACAAAAAGAATGATGAGCAAATTATTGCCATAGATTCAGTTAAGCCTAATCTTATTGAACCTGTACAAAATAATACTGACATATCTATAGCAACAGAGGACAATAGAGTAAATGAGCCTTCATATAAAAGGAAGTTTGCTAAGGACAATAGTATTAAATCTCAGATTATCGTTGAAGAGAATGATAATCAAGATGAATATAATGAAGTTATTGCAGATAATAATAGTAATGAGTTAATGCCTAATTCTATTTCAAATGTTGAGTCATCAAGCAGTTCTCAAATTGTTATTCGTAGCTTAGCAAGAATATTTAATAATACACAGCAGAATATTTTTCTGCCACATGATACCTGTGTGAATAAAGCCTTTGTTTACACTATAGATACAACAGGTTTAGGAGATAAATTAGAATTTGTTTGGGATAATAATAAGGGTGTTTCAAGTAGAATTACAGAATCAGGTAGTTATTCTTTACAATATTGGTTTAACGATAGCTTAATTGGTGTTGATAGCATGAAAGTTGTCGTTATTGCAAAACCACAACCTATTATTAAATGCGAAAATGAAATATGTAATCATGAGTCATTGTTATTAAATGCAGGAATGAGTAGTGAAGAGTACACTTATAAATGGTCTGTTTCAGATTTGAATAGATCTGAGATTTATGTTAGTAAATTGAAACCTGGAGATAAACTTATAGAACTTGAAGTTAGTAGCTGTGCAGACACAATTTATACGGAGACTTTAGTGCATATTAATGATTGTAAGCTTATGATTCCAAATGTGTTCACACCAAATGGCGATGGAATAAATGATTATTTTTATATTAAAGGCCTAGATTATTATCCTGGTAGTTCGCTTACTATACTAGATAGAAAAGGTACTGTGGTGTATCAATCATTAGATTATAAGAATAATTGGAAAGCTGATAATATTCCCGATGGTACATATTTTTATTCTTTAATAATAAACGATAAGTCTAAAACAGAAAAGGGTGGAATAATAAGTATTCTCCGTTAATTATTTTATTCTTTCTTAATTGATGTTTTTATCAAACTGATTATCTTTCATCTTACTTTTGCGTTAAATTATTGAAAATATGGATAATATTTTAGACTTTTTTATTGCCCCTTATCAAAATACTAGTATATTGTATATAATGTTGGAATTTATTGCTGCATTTCTTGGTGTATTAAGTGTTTTTTATGCTAAGAAAGAAGATATAAAGGTTTATCCAACAGGAGTTGTGAGCACAGGCTTGTATATTTTTCTACTCTTTAGGTGGCAATTGTATGGTGATTTGATAATTAATATATACTATACTTTGATGAGTATTTATGGTTGGTATATGTGGTCTAAAGTTATTGATACGAATGATAGTAAAATATCTATTTCAAGATTGACTATACGTGATTATGTAATATCACTTTCTATTTTTGTTTTTTCTTCCGCTTTTGTACTGATAGTGTATTTGTATTATGATGTTATTTCTAGAGATTTGAGTTTTGCTCAAACTTTAGATTATATATGGTTACATATTACTTCAGGAAATGTTTTAGAGTTTAGGAAGATTACTCCATATCTTGATACTTTTACTACTGGAGCAGCTTTTGCTGCAATGTGGATGATGGCAAACAAGAAGCTAGAAAGCTGGATTCTTTGGATAATAGTAAATATTGTTTCCATACCTTTATATTTTGTAAAAGGTTTTGGATTTACAGGTATTCAATACTTTGTGTTTTTAGTATTGGCATTCTTAGGATACAATGCTTGGAAAAAGTCTTTAAAAAACAGTTCATGTATCGAATAGCAGTAATAGGTCCAGAATCAAGTGGAAAATCCACAATATCAAAATATATTGCTAAGGAATTTGATGCAGTATTAGTTGAAGAGTACGCAAGAGAGTATTTATTAAATCTAGATAATCCTACTAAGTATATTATTGAAGATTTAATTAAGATTGCAAGAGTGCAATATGATAAGTCAATACATACCATTGATAGTAGAAATAAAATATGTATTTGTGACACAGAAATATTAACTGTTAAAATATGGGCAGAGGATAAGTTTAATAATTGTCCAGATGAAATAGAGAGTCTTTTTCAGAAACAACAATTTGATTTGTATTTACTATGTAAACCAGATATAGAGTGGGAGTATGATGTTTTGAGAGAGGATGAGGATAGAAGAGATTATATATTTAATATTTATCATAAATATTGTAATAATTTTAATCTTAATTATGTTGAAATAGAGGGAGATAGTGATTCTAGAAATAAAATTATTAGAAAATTATTTAGGCAATTAAACTATTAGTCTATTTTTGTGTCATAAATTGTAACTAAAAGGATAAATAAATTATAATTCAATTCAAATACTATGAAAAAAGCGATACAGTTTTTAATAATTTTAATTATTACGGCAATTGCATTTCCTAATCAAGTAAAAGCAACACACTTTGCAGGTGCTGATTTAACATATACTTGCTTAGGAGGAACAACATATTTAATTACACTTTCTTTCTATAAAGACTGTAGTGGAGTTAGTGCTCCACCAAATGCGCCTGTGAATTTTACTTGTACTAGTAATTCAATGTTGAATTTTAATGCTATTTTGCAAAAGATTAGTGGTACTGGGCAAGAAATAACTCCTGGTTGTTCTGCAGTTCCTACAGCTTGTAGTAGTAATGGTGGTGTTTACGGTACTGGTCCTTACGGTATTCAAGAGCATGTATATCAAGCTACTGTTACATTACCTCCTTGTAATCATTGGGAAATGTATTGGACTAGTAGTGCTCGTAATCCTATTACTACTTTATCGCCAACTTCACCTATGGGTTGGTTTACTCCTGGTAGTTTAAATAATCTTAGTGCTTTTGGTAATAGTTCTCCAACATTCTCCAACAAACCAATTGCAATTGTTTGTAATAATCAAAGCTTTTGTTTTAATCACGGAGCTATCGACCCTGATGGAGATTCATTAGTTTATTCTTTTTATGCGCCTTATACTTCAGCTATGGGAGTATCTGTTCAATATTCTCCCCCTTATAGTGCTTCAAATTTTCTTTCTTCTTCTACTCCTATTACTTTAGACCCTGTAACTGGTGATATTTGTTTTACTCCAAATATGCTTTTAAACACAGTAACTGGAATTAAGGTTGAAGAGTGGAGAACCATTAATGGTGTGCCGACGCATATAGGTACTGTTTTTCGAGATATTCAGTTGTTAGTTACAACATGTACCAATAATATTCCAACATTAAGTGGTATGGATACATTGTTAACTTCAACATATAGTCCTAATGATACATTGTATTATTTAGAAAAATGCTTAACAACAGATCCTATTAAATTTCATATTAATGGATTTGATGTTGATACCTTTAATTCTGGGGTTGTTGGTAATCCAGAAGTATTCCATATTAACTGGAATCAAGGAATCCCTGGTGCTACATTTACTCCATATAATAATGGTACAGATAGTGCTTATGCTGAGTTTTCTTGGCAACCAACTGCTGCTGATGTTTCAACTATCCCGAAATGTTTTACCGCTACAATTCATGATGAAGCATGCCCTTATTATGGCTCGCAAACATTCTCATATTGTTTGGTAGTTAGAGGTATGTTAGTAAATTTAGGAACAGATACACTACTCTGCTCAGGAGAAAGTCTTATGGTTAATGCCGAAGCTGATACTACTACAGTAAATTATCTATGGTATATGGATGGTAATTCTACAGGAACACCAGTTTCTCAAGACTCTTTTCTTGTAAATACATCAAGTCTAACCCCTGGTTCACATATATTAAGTATAGAAACTAATGATGGAACAACCACTATGGTTTGTCCAGGAGTTGATAATAAGGTTATAGATGTAGTATATCAACCGCATATTGCAGGAACTCTTTTAGATAGTGCATTTTGTGCACCGGGTACAATAACCTATGACGCTGGACCTGGTTCAATGTATAGTTGGATTGATTTAAATGCTGGAGGTGCTCCTGTTGGAGCTAGCCAAACATATTCAACAAGTACTTCAAGTTTATATAAAGTTATTGTTGATGGAGGTCAAAGTACTCGTTGTAAAGATGTTGATACTTTTGCTGTTGTTTCCATTCAAATGCCAATTTTTAAGGATGATACATGTCTTTGGGTTTCTGATCAACCATCTTATGAAATTGATGCTGGTCCTACCAATCCTGGGAATGTGTATAAATGGAGTAATGGTTTTTCTGGTAGAAAATTAATTGCTACCGAATCAGGTGAATATTCTGTGAGTATTAGTCATCAAACAATTAGTCCTAGTGTTAGTTGCTCAGATACTCAGGTTGTTAATATTATGAATCATGACGACTACATTATGTCTATTCCTTATATGGCAGCTGAAGACAATCCTATGCCAGGTGAAGATTGGTCAGCAGGTAACCAAGAGGTTTGTACTTATCAAAGAGTTAGAATGAGAGGTCCTGTGCCTCCTAATGGACATAGTTATAATTATGTTTGGACTAAAGATGGCGTTACAGCAAGTAATACTGACTTCTACTTTTTTAAAGAAGAGAATGAAGGAACTTATATCATGCATTTATCTGCTGGTGGGTGTGAGGATGAAGTAGATATTACAGCTATAAATTGTGATGTAGAAGTGCCTAACATTATTACACCTAATGGTGATGGAAGTAATGATGTGTTTAAAATAGTTCTTAAAGGAACAACGAAAGACTTTTATGAAAGTTTCCCAAATAGTCAATTATTGATTTTTAATCGATGGGGAAAAAAGATATATGAAAGTAATAATTACCAAAATGATTGGTCAGCAGAGAGCCTATCTGATGGTGTTTACTATTGGAATCTTTACTTAGCAGACGGTCAAGAGACAGAAATGAGTGGCTCTGTTACTGTAATGAGGAAATAAAATATCTAATATATGACATTAAAATGCCGATAATTTATTATCGGCATTTTTTATTTCTCACTATTTCAATATCTTATAAAGTATTTAGTATTTCCCTCAAAATAAATCAAGAAACTTCTTGCAAAATCAAAAAAGGTATCTATCTTTGCAGCCGCTTTGGGAGTAACGAAAAGGAGCTTCAAAACAGAGTGATAAAGTTTTTTTAAGATACTGAAAA